>ENA-UOJD01001610-UOJD01001610.1-human-gut-metagenome-genome-assembly--contig:-P48-NODE-1610-length-22123-cov-9.374524_pt1 | contig 22123 bp, 18 predicted proteins | sample MGYA00242342_ERZ723889 | MGnify/ENA metagenome assembly ERZ723889
GTTGTTAGCTGGCGTCCCAGAGAGGATTTGAACCTCCGGCCCCACGCTTAGGAGAACTCGTGTCGTACTTTTTGTCCATCTTGTCTCGTTCGATTTCCCGTCATTTCACCTTGATTTGCCAAGAAATTCTGCGAGTTTTCCTAAACGACAGACCGGTTTAATCGTTGGTTTTGTGTGGTTATTCCGCACACCTCTATTAGCAGAGTTCCAACTTTTTCCGATTCCCAGAAAGCCAGCTATTCCTTCGTTACCGCAGGGTAAAGAGATGCAAAGCAGGAAAGAACGCTTAGCACTTCTATGCCCTGCGGCTTTTTTCTGCACATGAAATGAATCTTTTTCAAAAAGAAAAGCAGAGTGACCGATACCCGGCGCATCCGAAAGCACCACCTTTCAGATATGCCATCGTCACTCTGCTTTTTGAATTGAATTTTGGAAAGGATCATTATGGAACACAAAATCATAGCTGTCGCCAATCAGAAAGGCGGCGTTGGAAAAACGACCACTTGCGTGAATCTCGGTATCGGTCTGGCACGACAGGGGCACAAAGTGCTGCTTGTCGATTTTGACCCGCAGGCGAACCTGACCATCAGCCTGGGCTATCAAATGCCCGACGAGCTGCCCGTAACGCTGACAGACGCGGTTTACAACCTTCTGAATCGAGGGACAAGCCGCGGCAAGGACGAACCGCTTCTGGATATCCGCACCGCTATCCTGCATCACGAAGAAGGCGTTGATCTTCTCCCCTCCAGTCTTGGATTATTCAGTCTGGAACTGACGATGACCGGCGCAAACGCCCGCGAAACCATTCTCAAGCGTCTGCTTGCGCCGCTGAAATCTCAATATGATGTGATTCTCATCGACTGTGCGCCGACGCTTGGCATGTTCACGCTGAACTCACTGTCCGCCGCGGATTCCATCCTGATTCCCGTTTCCGTAAACTTCCTGTCTATCGAAGGCATTTCTCAGCTTCTGGATACCGTCATGTTCATCAAGCAAGAGATCAACCCTGATGTTATCATAGAGGGCATTGTCCTGACAATGTTAGACGCACGCACCAGCTATGCGCGCGGCATGGTATCCCTCATCAGCAATACCTATGGAAATTCCCTCCCGATTTTCAATGCGCAGATTCCCTATTCCGTCCGTGCTTCGGAAATCAGTGCGCTTGGATGCAGCATCTACGCGCATAATGCGAAAGGCAAGGTTGCGCGCGCTTACGAGAAGCTGGTGCAGGAGGTGATCGGGCATGGCATTTGATACCAGCGGCATACGCCTGAAACCCTGCGTCGATCTGTTCTCGACGGAAGCCAGCCGTCAGGATGCGGGTTTGGAAAAAATCCGCGAGATACCGCTGGATCAGCTCGTTCCATTCAAAGACCATCCATTCAAAGTCATTGATGATGAATCCATGATGGACACGGTGCAGAGCATCCGCGAACACGGTATTCTGCTTCCGCTCATTGCCCGCCCCATACCGGATGGCAAATATGAGATTGTATCCGGTCATCGCAGAAGCCACGCCGGAAAGCTGGCTGGACTGGAAACCGTGCCGGTCATCGTCCGAGAACTCGACGACGATGCCGCCGTCATCCTGATGGTGGATTCCAACCTCCAACGCGAAAATATCCTGCCCAGCGAACGCGCTTTTGCCTTCAAAATGAAGCTGGAAGCAATGAAGCATCAGGGAAAGCGGCTCAACCTAACTTCTGACCAAGTTGGTCAGAAGTTGAGAGCGCGGGATGTGCTGGGTAATGAACTCGGCATGAGCAGCATCCAAATTCAGCGTTACATCCGCCTGACCGAGCTTCTGCCCGAACTGCTCGATCTGGTAGACGAACGAAAACTGGCGTTCAACTCTGCTGTTGAAGTTTCCTATCTGAACCCGGAAGAACAGGGCTGGCTGGCGGAAACCATCGACAGCGAGCAGTCCACGCCGTCGCTTTCTCAGGCACAACGTCTGAAACGCTTTTCGCAGGACGGCAAACTGACCGAAGATATGGTGCTGGCGATCATGTCCGAGCAGAAAAAGCCGGAAACCGAAAGAGTCGTGCTGCAAAGCAGACAGATATCCCAATATTTCTCCCCATCCGCAACGCCGAAAGAAATGGAAACCTCGATTCTTTCCATGCTCGATACGGCGAAGGAATGGCGCTCCTATTTCCCGGAGGACAGCACGCTCGACGACGTAAACCGCCGTATGCGCAAGGTGCTTGATGGGATGAAGCGCACGAAATCCCGTGCGCCGGAACGCTGAAGGCTGTCAAGTTTCCAAAAACCTTTTTTCAACAGTTGACAGGGAGGATTATCTATGGCTATCATCCGCGCCGCGCATGAGCGCGACTTCACGATTATCACCAACGCGGCACTCCGCGACACGAACCTTTCGCTGAAAGCCAAGGGGCTGCTTGCCCTGATGCTCTCCGAACACGACGGCTGGAATTTCACGATCAAGGGGCTTTCGGCCAAGTGCAAAGAGGGCGTGGACGCTGTTGCCGCCATCGTCAAAGAGCTTGAAGCACAGGGCTATGTGGTGCGCCGCCGTGAACGCAGCACCACCGGGCACTTTACTGCGGCGACCTACACCATCTACGAAAAGCCGATACGGGAAGCACCAAAACCGGAAAAGTCCGTGCTGGATAAACCCGCCGCGGACAAGCCATCCACGGTTTCACCGCCAACGGTAAAGCCCGTGCAAAGAAATACCATCGTTCCCAAAACCATCGTCACCAAACCCTGCGTAAGAAAACCCTTACCGTCCATCCATCCCATCCATCCCGAACCCGTTGACCTTCCCGAAAGCCCGGATGGGATGGATTCGATGGAACAGCAGGAATCGGCAGACGATGCAGGCGGCAGCACGGATGCCGCGCCCATAGGCTGGCTGGACGAAACTTTGCTGCTTGACCCTGACGAAGACGAGTACATGCCCTGGTGCTGGGACGACCTTGAAGCCCGAAAACCCTTTACGACCCGTCAGGACTTCGAGGATGTGCGCAATCTGGTCAAGCGGCAAATCCAGTATGACGACCTGCTGAAAAATCAGTGGAAATACAACCGGGAACGGCTCGATGAAATCGTGGAAATCATGGTCGAGCTGCATACCACGCCGGAAGCCGCTATTCGGATCAGCGGGCGGGAATGGCCTGCATGGGCGATTCAAGACCGGCTGAAAAAACTCACCTACGATTCGCTGATGACGGTATATTACAACCTCGACCGCACGAAAAACGATATCCGCAACATCAAGAACTACCTGATTGCTACCTTGATGAACACGCCGATTACGCAGGAAAGCCAATTTACCGCCGAGTATCGCGCACACCCTGTATAATGCCATGCGCCGCCTGTCACGAGCGGCGCATTTTTTGATCGGACATGTCCCCTCTCAAAGATAGGTTGAATATTACCTATTTTTTGTGGTATAATAGCCGTAAAGGGAGGGATTCTTATGATGATTAACACCAATGCCATCGTTTCCGCATCTGAGGCGAACCAGAATTTTTCCAGAGTTACGCGCATTGCGGATGCCCAGGGACAGGCGGTCATTTTCAAAAACAACAAGCCCAAATACCTGCTGGTCGATATCGAGTCTACGCCTTATTTTGATATGACGGATGATGAAAAGATCGACGTTATCGCTGCCAGAATCCTGAAAAAGTTCAAGCCTGCTTTTGAGGAACTTGCCAAATGATCCGATTTTCAGAAGAAAAGGTGCTGCTGCTGCATCAGCTCATGATTGCAGAAACAGGCGGGAGCGTTGAATTGCGCGATATCGGGCTGCTGGACAGCGCGTTGGAAGGCATATTTCAAACCTTCGGCGGCGTAGAACTCTACCCGACGAAGGAAGAAAAAGGAGCACGGCTGGGCTATTCTCTGATTTCAAATCACGCCTTTGTAGATGGCAATAAGCGAATCGGCATGTACATCATGCTGACTTTTCTGGAGGTCAACGGCATCCGCTTGGATTGCACAAACGAAGATGTCGTAGAAGCAGGTCTCGGAGTTGCTTCCGGCAAAATAAGCTACGAAGAACTTCTTGCCTGGGTCAAGTCACACCGAACATAATACTTGCCCCTTTATTCTCTGCGCCGCCCATCGCGAGCGGCGCATTTTTATACCCTTTTTTCTTTCACCACATATAAAAACGGAGGATTTATCATGGAAAACCATCTCGATTTTATCGTCATCAAAGCCGAACCCAAGTTCCGCGCAGACTCCTTTGTGCTGGATGAAGCCGATTGCTCTGCCGCGCCGGTTGAAACCGGCATTGTTCCCGTCACCCTGAGCCTGTATGCCTGCGATAAGCGGGATACCGCCGCCCGTCGTGCATGGGACAATTTCGGCGTAGTCACCGAAATGGTGCCGCTGGGTCTGCTTTCGGGCTGCCTGCTTCTGTCGCAGGCATACGAAGATGCCGATGCGCTGATTGACGACTGCCTGTATCTGGATCAGCCGCTCGGCGAAATGGTCGATCAGCTTACGGCACACGGTTATGATTGCGAGAACACCTTCATCATCACCGACGTTCTGCTCACGCCTGCCGCGCACAATCAGGATGTACTGGATGCCGTCGTGACCCGCCTGCCCGAAACGATCTTTCTCACGCATCATGTTTACCCGCAGGTGCTTGCCTATCAGCCGGAAGACCATGGCGACCCGCTGACGCAGCCTGTCGAAAGCAATGGAAAATGGCTGAACGATCAGCTCGAAGCGGCGTTCTGGTCGGATGATGCCTGCTGCGAGGTTTCCCGCTGCGGAAGCATCATTTGCCGCAGGGTGGCCGGCGATGCCTAAAACGGATGCAGCAAAGCTGCCGATCATCACCTTCAAGCCCTTTATTTCCGAAAGAGGCTTTGAGCTTCTGGCAAACGCCGTCGTCGAGCAGGCTGTCCACGACTACAAGCGCCTGCTTCACCGCGTCTACGTCAAAGGCGAACACAACCCCAAAGCCTGGTATGACCTCGTGGAGCTTGAGCAGTTTTTCTGCTCCAAGCGCTTTTCGCAGTTTACCGCGCTCGACGGTCGTGCGCTGATCGAGCGCATCCGCGGAGAAATGAACCTGTAAGGAGAATACACCATGAAAAAGTGGATTGGAGCAGTTCTTGCGCTGCTCTTTTTTGTTGGCTTGCTTGCGTTCCTGCTGCCGATTCTCGGCTGGCAGAAGCAGCTCGATCAGGAATCGGCGGAGTACGAAGTGCTGAGTTCCGCTGTGCAGCTGCCGCAGGCATCCGAACCGCCTGTCGTCACGCCGTCCGAAGCGGATTCTTCCGTTTTGAACGACCTTATCAGCTCGCTTGACGGCTGCGTTTTGAACGAAGGTATTCCCGCATCCTCTGCGCCTGTTCGTGCATCGAACATCGACCTTGAAGCCTGCAAAGCGCAGAACAGCGACTTTGCCGCATGGCTGAGCATCCCGAACACGCCCGTCAATTACCCTGTCGTGTTCACCTACGATACCGCCTATTATCTCAAGCACAGCTTTACCGGCTCGACCAGCTCTCTGGGAACGCTGTTTGCCACCGGCGATACCAGCTTCAACCAACCATCCCGCAACATCGCCATCTATGGTCACAATATCCGCTCCAAGCCGACCGTAATGTTCAGCTCGCTGCTTTCCTACAAGAAAGCGGAGTTCTATCAGGCGCATCGGACAATTCATCTGGACACGTTGAACGGCGCTTATATCTACAAGGTGTTCGCCGCGTTTAATATGCGCTATGATGATTTCACGCCGGAAAAAGCCGATTTTGAAACCGCGGATGATTTTGCGCGCTTCATGGATTTTGTGAAGTCCGCAAATCTGCATGAGAACGATATGACCGTAACCGGCGGCGACCACCTTCTGACGCTCATCACCTGCGACCGCACCTACGGCGGCGCGGATGGGCGGTTTGTCGTGATGGCGGTCAGAGAGGATTAAACGATGCACATACATTTTTAGGCTTGAGCAAAGGATTTTTGAATCATGCTCAAATTTCCAATCATAACTGATAAATCTCATAGCATATGAATCAGACATCTTCCATTGCCAATTGTTAGAAAAATCAACATTTGATGTTGACTTTTCTAACATCCATGATATACTATATTAGTTAAGGGGGTGGATAATCTATGAAAAGTATCTATGAAAAGTTACGAACGGCACGTGTTGAACTCGGCTTTTCGCAAGGGTATGTAGCAGAATGCCTTGGTATTGGTCGTTCAACTATGACTCAAATCGAGTTGGGAAACCGCAAAATTTCCGCCGATGAACTCGAAAAATTCTGCAAGCTCTATCATTTATCAGCGGATTATCTGCTTAATTCCGAAGTAGCAGACAATCCGAAAACCGTGGTTTTTGCACGCGGCTTCGATGAATTGTCTGAAAATGACCAGCAAGAGATACTCAACCTTATAGCATTCAAAAAAGCAATGGCAAATCGCTAAAAGGAGTAACATATGCTGGAAATTAACGAAGTGAAACAATACCGAACTGATGCCCAAGGTTTAGCAGAGCGTTTTCTAAATGACTATGCAAGCAATCATGAAGTGAGTTATCCTATAAACCCATTTCAGATTCTAACGAGCCTCGGCATCGGTTTTGTTTTTAGGGCTTTTGATGGAATTGAAGGTTTGTATTTTCCAAAGGAAAATACAGACGACACAGATTTAGTTGTCATTAATTCCAAAAGACCAATTACCAGGCAACGATTCACAGCAGCACATGAATTATGTCATTTTATCAAAGATAGAAATTCCTGTGTGTGTATGATGAAAACCAACGCTCCTATTGAAAAGTATGCTGATCGTTTCGCATCGGCATTGCTAATGCCCAAGAGAGAACTGCTGCGAAAGATTGATGAACGGCTGGAAGAACATGATCTTCTGAATGAGGACGATGTTCTTATAATCGCAGATCACTTTGGTGTAAGTTTTAGTGCTTGTTATTATCGTATCCGAAACTTATTTGATTACTCTTTAGGTTTTTTAGAGAACGATAAGAAAAAATTCAAACCTGATCATAGGCGTCAGGAGCTTGGGATGAGCTATTTATCCTTATATGAAAGTCTTTTTGATGCATGGACTTGGATCAAAAATAGCGTTGAAACAGAGTATGCCAAGCACATTTTCAAAACAAATTATGTTTATAATGATTCACGTTTAGAGGGTGTTGCAACGACAAAAGAAGCAACCGCTGAAATTGTCGAAGATTTAGAAAACAAACGCCACCTAAGCGTATACTGCGATGAATCGTATGACGCATACTGCCATGTAGCAGGTCATTCGTCAATGTATGATGATGTCTTTTCAATGAGTACCAGCGAACACTTTGACGTATTTACGTTAATTCCACTGAATCGTGCATTATTTTCATGTATGCCCCATCCTGAATATGGTGGAATGATTCGGACAAGCAATCCCGTCGTTCTAGGGGCTAAATTTGAAACTGTTGACTTTCGTGATATTTATTCAGAATTATCAAAACTGAATGACACGGTTAAAGAACTTGATTCTAATTTTTCTCATATGCGAAAAAGTGAAATCATTGAATCTGCACTACGAATCCATCATCGAATTACGGTTATACATCCATTTGGAGATGGAAACGGAAGAACCAGCCGAGCCTTCTTGAATCTGATGTTTCTCAGATATGGATTGATTCCGACTTATACAAAATTAGAGGTAAAAGAAGAATACTACACTGCTTTAGAATCAGCAGATAAATATGCTGATTATACTAGGTTATACGAATTTTTTATGAAAGCACTAATAAGATCCCATGTAGAATTAGGAAAGAGATAACCAAGAAGAATTTTATTTTCAACCCGCCCTCCTCACGGATGAGCGGGTTTTCCATTTCAAAGGAATTATTCAATGCTACATATCTCGCCTTTCTAAAAATCTTGTTTTCGTGATTATTTAGGCTTTCAAAAATCTCGTTTTCGTGATTCAAGGGTGATGTGTGGCAATGAAGTGTAAAATCTATGTTCTTCACAGCAATGATCTCAAAAAAGAAAACAACTTCACCTCCCTCCCTGTATATATGACATCGCTGCTCTGAAAATATTCTGCGGACCATATTCCAAATAATCTTTTCAAAATATCCATTCAGGGTTATTCCGCTGAATTTGAACAGCATAGTCTCCAAGATGTCCCTCTATGTCCCCCTAAGATGTCCCTCAAGATGTCCCTCAAGATGTCCCTCAAGATGTCCCTCAAGATGTCCCTCAAGATGTCCCTCAAGATGCCCTTTAGATAACTCTATCATTACACTTTCCCGCTCAGATTTTGCTGAGCGGGTTTTCCATTTCAAAGGAGGTTGTGATATGCGCAAACCCCATCGAAAACAACTGCTCACGTGGCTGCTGACAGCCGCGCTCCTGCTGACCAATTTTCCGATTTCCGTCCTTTCGGAAGAAGTTGTCGAAAATTCCATTCAGACGGAAATCGTCGAACAGAACGAGCCAGAAACCGTCGAAGAACCCAATCTTTCTGATTTCCCGACCGAAGAACCAGACGAGCCAATCGAACCGCCCGTTTCGGAAGAACCCAATGAAACGCCGGAACCCAGCGAGCCATCGGAAACTGTGGAAATCCCGGCTGACGAAAATACTCCCGATATCCCCGATCAGGATGAATCGGAAACGCCTGAACCGTCCGATTCGGATATTGAGGAAACCCCTTCTCCCGAAGTCCCGGAAGAAACGCCTGACACAGATTCGACAGACGAGCCGCCTGTTGAAGAAACGCCCATCCCCGAAGAAAGCCCGCTTCCCGACGACGAGGAAGCGTTTTCTGTATCCGAAGCGATTTTGGAATACGGCTATGCGTATGCCGCTGCTTACGCAGAATCCGTCATATATGAAGATACCGCCCTGACCGCGCCGCTGTTCACCTTGAAAGAGGACGGCGGCGTTTTGCTTATCACTGAAGAAACCGAAACGGCGTTCAAGGTCTGGTGGCTCACCTATGCAGACGAACCGCTTTCCGGCTACATTGCCAAATCGGATATAGCCGATATTTCCTTCTCCGAGGAAAAACGCCAAACGCTCAAAGAACAGTGTCCCTGCGGCTTCATCACCTCCGACATCGGCTATATGGATGCATTCGTTCTCCTTGGCGAGCTGACCATAAGCGAAGAAGCCCCGGAAGCAACGCCTGCGCCCGAACCGCAAGCGCCGTTTCTGCAAACCGGGGATTACGCCGCCGTCACCACCGAAACCCGCGTTTATCTTTCCATCGACGAAACCATGACGGAAGATGATAACGGCGACGATTGGCAGGGCGTATTCACCCGCGATGCTGTTGTTTCTGTGGAATCCGTTCAGCAGGACGCTTTGGGGCGCGGCTGGTGCGAGATACGCTATCTGTACGGCGCGGACGATGCAGACGGCAAACTGATCTGGACGGACACCGATACGCTCTTTGTTCCGATGGACGATCTGTCGCCCACCGATGCACACGAATTAACCGTCACCGACTATGCCTATCCGTTTGAGCCGATTGCCCTGTATGCGTCCGCAGATTTCAATCTGCGGAACCACAACGCCAGCGTCAAGACCTTCTATCCCGGTCAGCAAGGGCTTCAGGGCAGTTCCGGGCATGACAGCGAGTACAAGCAGATTGCCAAACTCGACGGCTACGGCACGATTTACGCCACGCCGCACTATCTGGAAGGACAAACTGTCTACTGTCTGGAGCATACCATGAACAGCCCCGGCGCAAAGGATAACCCGACCGGCCCGTTTGAGGTCGTCGATCTGGACGGCTACGCGGTCAAGCCGGGCTATTCCGGCGATATTTACAGCAGCCGCACCATGCACGCCATCGGCTGGGTGTTGCGGCACACTTACCCGTACATGATCGTAGATACCGGTTACGAGGACAGCGACGTGTGGTCGCGCGTCGCCGGGCAGTTCGCCATCCGCGAAGTCGTCAAGCAGCTTGAGGGCGACTGGTATGTGCGTGACTACTGGCGGATGGACGAGTTCTACCGCGCATCCGGTCAAGCGCCTGCGGATTATCTGGAATATGCACGCTGGCTGGCATCCTGCGCGATTCAACGCGCCAGCATCACCGGCGATATCGGCATCAGCAACAAATCCATGACCATGCAGGGCAGCAGCTATGTCGGCACGGTCACGCTGACGACGGATGCCGACCTCATCCGCATCAGCCGCAGCGTCGGCAGTCTGACCGGCAACAGCGCCGGTTCGGACGGCGAATATTACTACCTGCGCAGCGGCGACACGATTTCCGTCACCTCCACTCAAAGTACGTTTTCCATCACCGCAGAGTCCGTTTCTTCGCAGGACGAAGAAGCGGCTTTTTTAGTCGGCATCCCGGACGCGGATATTCAGAAGGTCGTCATTCCACAGTACGGCTTGCCTGCGAAATTCAAAGCCGTGCGCATTGAGTTTGAACAGCCGTATGGCGCAATCGTCGTCAACAAGACCAGCACCAATTCCGGCGCGGCACTTTCGGGCGCGGTCTTTGAATTGCTGAACGGTGCGGGCGCTATTCTCCAGTCCCAGACGACCGGTGCGGACGGCTCAGCGACCTTCTCCAATGTGCAGGCGGGAACGTATACCGTGCGCGAAAAGAGCGCGCCGCAGGGATATCAGGTTTCCATACAAAACAATCAGACCGTCACGGTTACGGCTGGCGCAACCTCCCGCCTCTCCTTTGCCAATGCGCCGATTCAGGGCAAAATCCGCATCGTCAAGACGGACAGCCTGACGCATGAACCGCTGGCAGGCGTGGTGTTTACCGTCACCCGGCTTTCCGCGCCTGCCGGTTCAAACGGCGCGGCTGTCGGCTCGGTCGTCGCCGCGCTAACCACCGGCGCAGACGGCAGTGCGGAAACGGACTGGCTCGAATGGGGACGCTATCGCATCTCAGAAGTACAAGCCCCTGAACATTACGCCGACAAGCTGTTCTCTGCTGAGCTTGACTGTACGGAAAACGGCAAAACTTATGAAATCGCCGCGACGAATGAAGCCAATCCCGGCTACATCCGCATCAGCAAAACCGCAGCCGGAAGCCGCGTTCCACTTGCAGGGATTCAGTTTGATATCTACTACAACGACGAATACGGTTCTGGTCTGGCAGGGACGATGACCACCGATGAAAACGGTGTTGCAACTTCCAGTGCGCTGCGCAAGGGCAAGTATCTCGTCCGCGAACACGAGCTGCCGCAGGGCTTTTCGGGCTATCCCATCGAGCTGACCGCAACCGTGTATTCGGATGAAACAACCCGTTTGAGCGCTGAAAACCAGATGATTCAGGGTAAAATCCGCATCGTCAAGACGGACAGCCTGACGCATGAACCGCTGGCAGGCGTGCAGTTCATCATCACGCGCCTGTCTGCGCCGCCGTCTGCCAACGGCACGGGCGTTGGCGAAACCATCCTGCTCACCACCGATGAACAGGGCGCTGCGGAAACCGATTGGCTGGATTACGGCAGATACCGCATCGAAGAAACCGCTGTGCCTGCGCACTATGTCGATGCGCCGTTCCGAACGGAACTCGACTGCTTTGAGGGCGGCAGGACCTACGGAATCGCAGCGACGAACGAGCCGACAAAGGGCTGGCTGCGCCTGACCAAGACGGATCGCAAAAACGGAAATCCCGTTGCGGGCGTGACCTTCGACATCTACGAAAATGACGCTTATGGAAATGCGCTGGTCGGCAGCATGACGACCGATGAAAACGGCGTCGCCGTATCCGAGCCGCTGCGCAAGGGACGCTATCTCGTCCGCGAGCATGGCGAAACGGCGGGCTATGTTTTTGAAGAAATCACGCTGGACGCTACCGTGAAATCGGATGAAACCACCGACCTGTCCGCGACCAATCAGCCCGTTATGACGCGCATCCGCATCAAAAAGCGCGACAAAGACGAATACGCACAGACCGACGCGCCCTCTGTCCGCGGCGACGGCGAGCTGACCGGCGCGACGTTCCGTGTGCTGGCGGGCGCGGATATCCTTGACCGTCAGGGCAACGTGATCTGGCTCAGGGGCGCGACGGTCATCGACTCCATCCAGACCTCCGGTGAGGATGCAGCAGCGACCACCGACGAGCTGTGGCCTGGGCTGTATAAGATCGTCGAGATTGCGCCGCCTGTCGGTTATCAGCCCAGCGACGAACATGTGCTGGTCGATACTGCCAGCGCCGCCGCACAGTCCAGGGAAGCCGTCGTCACCTACGACGCGCTCAAGCTGAACGAGACCAAGCTCGGCGCACAGGCCATCGTCAAGGTGCTGGGCGACAACAAAACCGACAACCAGCACACCGAAACCCCGGAGGAGGGCGCAGAGTTTCACGTTTACCTGCGGAAAGCGGGTTCGTATGAAAACGCGCGCGAATTTGAGCGTGACCATCTCATCACCGACAAAAGCGGCTATGCCAAAACCAAGCTACTCCCGTATGGCGTATATGTGCTGGAGCAAACGGTCGGCAAAGACGGGTTTGAAATCAAGAAGCCGATTCTCTTTGAGATTACCGGCGAGGAAAATCCCATCCAGCCGCCCATCCTGACGCTCAATGACCGCCCGATTCTCTATCGCCTGCGGCTCATCAAAACGGATGCGAGAACCGGCAAAACTGTCACGCTGGCGGGCGCGTCTTTCAAGCTCAAGGACGCAGAAGGTAACACCGTGACGCAGACCATCTACTACCCGAAAAAGCAGACGCTCGACACGTTTACCACCGATGAATCCGGCTGCGTGATGCTGCCCGAAGAAATCGGCTGGGGTCTGTATTCCATCGAGGAGATTCAATCCCCCGAAGGATATCTGATTCGGACGGAACGCCTGCCCATATTCATCGGCAAGACCGGCGACACCGCCGACCAGGTGTATGAGCTGGATATCGAGATTCCCAATGAAGCCGTCATGGGACAGATCCGCCTTGAAAAGAAGGGCTTGCAGCTCGTCGGCTTTGAAACTCAAACCGAAATGGGCTTTGAATATCAGTCTCCTGTCTTTGAAGAACGCTGCCTTGCGGGCACTGTTTTCGAGGTGCGCGCCGCGGAAGAAATCGTCGGCGGCGATGGAACAATCTGGTATCAAAAAGATGAATGGGTGGACACCATCACGACCAGCGGAACGGGCACAGATTGGTCGAAGGAGCTGCCGCTGGGTAAGTACAAGCTGATGGAAATTGCCGCGCCCGAAGGATACGCGCTCAGCGGTGAGATTTATGACGCTGAACTGCGTTATGCAGACGGACACACGCCGTTGGTGACCGTCACCGTCAAAGCGCATAACAAATATCTGTCTACCGAAATTCAGCTTGAAAAGGAAAAAGAAATCCTCAAACCCTATACGGACGCGAACGGATACATCCGTCAAGCGCTGACCACAACCTATGGTCTGGGCTTCGTATTTGGTCTGTACAATGCCGATGATATCCATTATACGGACGGTATGCTGCCTGCCGATACGCTTATCGCCGTCGGCATGACCGATATGCACGGCAATCTGACCTTCTCCGGCAATCTGCCGCACGGCGCATATACCATCCGGGAGCTGGACGGGCCGAAGGGCTGGAAGCTCAACCCGAACCGCTTCGATGTACGGATTTCCCCCGAAAATCAGGCGGACGATGCGCCTGTCATCCGCGTTTCACTGGATGGAACGGTGCGTAACGAGCTGATTTACACCAAAGTCACGCTGACCAAAACCGATATCACCGGCGCGGAAACCGTTCCGGGCGCAGAGATCGAGGTCAAGAATGAGCAGGGAGAAGTCATTTACCGCGCTGTTACCGATGAAAACGGCGAAATTCCCGATATTCCCGTTACGCCGGGACGCTACACCTTCAAAGAGGTGCTTGCGCCCGAAGGGTACGCGCTGAACGAAACGACCTGCTCCTTTACCGTAGATGAGAACGGGCAGGTTTCCGGGGATACCGTTCTGCGCGACGATTTCACGCGCTTCACGCTGAAAAAGGTCGGCGAGCATAACGAGCCGCTGGCAGGCGTTGCATTCTCGCTGAAAGACGAGCGCGGCGCAGTCGTCGCTACAGCGCTGACCGATGCAGACGGCATCGCCATGTTTGAAAAAATCCCGTATGGCAGCTATACTGTCGTTGAAAGCAAACCGCTTCCGGGCTACCTGCCCAGCGGCGCGCAGGTGACATTGACCCTTGACGGCACGTTCGTCAATCCGACTGAGCCGATTGCCGTCATTCCCAACGAGCGCATGAAGCTGACCTTCAAGAAGGTCGATACGGCAGGAAACCCGCTGGCAGGCGTTGCGTTCTCTCTCATCGACGCGCAGAGCGGAACGGTCGCCGCCCACGCCGTCAGCGACGAAAAGGGCGAGTTTGAAATCACCGGCTTCACAGTCGGCGATTGGATTCTCCGCGAGGATGAAGCGCCGGAAGGCTTCAACCTGATGGACGACTATCCCTTCCATGTCGGTTATAACTGGAAGAACGACCAGACGGTTACGCTGGTCAACATCCCGAACCATTACGAGTTCGAGAAAACGGATCACCGCCGCAAACCGCTTTCCGGCGTTCGCTTCGGTCTGTATGACGACAAGGGGACGTTCATTCGAGAGCTGGTTTCCGATGAAAACGGCATTGTACGCGCCGACAACCTCGTACCGGGCAGCTATCTGATCCGCGAAACCCGCCCGCTGGACGGCTATGCCAGAACCGACGAGGAAATCACGTTCACCATTGACGAATCCTACATCCCGCCGCAGAAGCTCGCACGCATCACCAACACGCCCGTCATTCAGACCGGCGTTGACTTCCCGATTACGCCGACAATGATTGTCGGTCTGCTGATGATGGCGGCTTCCGTCCTGCTCGGTCTGATGCGGCTGCTCAAAAAGAAACACCGATAACGATACGGAGGTGCAGAACATGACGTTCCTGATGAAACTGGCTACCCTGCCCCTGATCGCCCTGCTGACGCTGATGGAATGGCTCGGCATCTTTGCGCTGGGCATTTCGCAGTTCATCACCAATAAGCTGGCGGCGCTGATTTTCTTCATCGCCTGCTGCTGTCTGCTGTTCGGCAAGGTCACGCTCAGGGAAGCCGCAGCCATGTTTGCAGGGAGCTTCTGCGTCTTTGCTTTGCCGTATGCCGCCGAGTGGATTTTGGAGCGGATTTCCGATTTCAATCGGTGCGTGAAGGATTGGGTGCGCGGTTGAATTACGATGGATTTTGTGATAAAATAGAAGCATCAGGAGGGAATTGTACGATGGCTTTGCAGGATACCGTAACCAAACAGTACATGTCCAAAGGCGAAATCTTCGCCGACGCTTTCAACTACCTGATCTATTCCGGCAGGCAGGTCATTCGTCCCGACCAGCTCAGCGAAATGGATACGACGCAGATCGCCATTCCTTTTGCGCCGCAGGAGCAGGGAAAGCCCGAAACCACGCAGAAATACAGGGATGTCCTCAAGACGCTTTCCGTCAAAAAAGACAAGACCTGTACCTATCTCGTTCTGGGCATTGAGAACCAGTCGCGGGTGCATTACGCCATGCCCATCCGCAACATGCTCTACGACGTGCTGCAATATGAAAAGCAGGTGCGCGAACTGGCGGCAAAGCATCGGCAGAACCGCGATGCCGAAAACGCAGACGAGTACCTTTCCGGGCTGACAAAGGACGACCGGCTCATTCCTGTGATTACGCTGGTCATTAACTTCGGCGACAAGAAGTGGGACGGCCCGCTGACCTTCCACGAGATGCTAACCGAGCAGCCGGAAGAAGTGCTTGCGTTGCTGCCCGACTACAAGGTTTTCCTCATCGACCCGATGGCGATGGAAAGCGAAGATTTTGATAAGCTCCACAGCAGTCTGCGCGAGGTGCTGCACTGCATCAAGGTACAGAAGGATAAGCAGGAAATGCGGGAGCTGCTTCAAACGGATGACCGCTTTGCGCGCCTGGACAGGGACGCTGCGATGGTCATTCGCACCATGACCAACACTAAATTCAAGATTGACGATCATTCGGAGGTGGTCAATATGTGTGAAGCTATTCAAGGGCTGATTGATGATGGCGTTGTTAAAGGCATCCAGAGCGAAAAGCGCGAAACGGCACTGCGCCTGTCCAAGATGGGGCTTTCCATCAAGCAGATTGCGCAGGCGACCGAGCTTTCCGAAGACGACGTGCTGAAACTCATTCAGAAATAATCCTTATCCACACACTGGCGGTCAGTTAAAGCTGGCCGCTTTTTTCATACCCATTAAACGAAAAAGGAGGGTTTCATGCAGGAAGAAATCGAGCAGAAAAGCGCAGCTCTGATGATTAACGGCACCAAGTTCAGCCTCCGCACCCTCAAGTCCACAGCACTCAAACTGCTGGCGCATCGTCAAAATCCGTCTGCGCCTGGTGTGAAACATCACGGCAGGCAGACGGTCAGGCAGCTGGTCGGGCAGAATCAGGGCGTAAGCAATATCGAGCTGTCCGGGCAGGACTTGAAGGAGTTCCAGCGGATCACCCGCAGATACGGCGTGGATTATGCAATCCGCAAAGTGGACGGCGACAAGCCGCGCGTTCTGGTGTTCTTCAAAGCCCGCGATTCGGACGCTTTAACCGCTGCGCTCAAGGAACTGGCCAGCACAAAAGCCCGAACGCAGTCCGAGCGCCCTTCCGTTCTCCAAAGGCTGGAAAAAGCGAAGGAACAGGCAACAAAGACCATCGGGAAAATCCGAAACAGGGAGCCAAGCCGATGAGCAAGCGTAAGAAACACACTTTCACGCTTTCCGAAGCAGCGAAAAAAAAGCTGGTGCTGAATCTGCCTTACTGCATGATCGGCTTATACGCCACCAAGCTGGGGCAGGCGTGGCGCATGGCGGAAGGCACAAATCTTTCCGAAAAGCTGCTGCATCTGGGCGAGGGCTTCACCGCCGCCTTTGCTTCGTCGCTGCCGAGTTTCCATCCTGCCGATCTGCTCGTCGGTCTGCTTGCAGGGCTGCTGCTCCGGCTTGCCGTGTATCTCAAAAGCAAGGACGCGAAGAAGTTCCGCAAAGGACGTGAGTATGGCTCGGCGCGCTGGGGAACGCGCAAGGACATCGAGCCGTTTATCGACCCTGTTTTCAAAAACAACATCCTGCTGACGCAGACGGAACGGCTGACCATGAACAGCCGCCCCAAAGACCCCAGGACGGCGCGGAACAAAAACGTCTTGGTCATCGGCGGTTCGGGCAGCGGCAAAACCCGCTACCTTTTGAAGCCCAATCTCATGCAATGCCATTCCAGCTATGTCATAACAGACCCCAAGGGCAGCCTGCTCATCGAGTGCGGACATCTGCTGGAAAAGAAAAAGTATCAGATTCGATTCTTCAACACCATCAACTTCAAAAAGTCGCTCCACTATAACCCGTTCCATTACATCCATTCGGAAAAGGACATCTTGAAGCTGGCAAATGTTCTGATTACCAATACCGACGGCGGGCAGAAAAGCGGCGACCCATTTTGGCGAAACGCCGAAATGCTGCTGTATTGCGCACTGATGGGCTATATCTTCTACGAAGCGCCGCCGCACGAGCAGAACTTCAACACGCTGGTGGCGATGATTAACGCGATGGAAGTGCGCGAGGACGACGACAATTTCAAGAACCCCGTCGATCTGCTCTTTGATGCGCTCGAAGAAAAAGACCCGGATCACTTTGCCGTGCGCCAATATCATAAATATAAATTGGCGGCGGGCAAGACCGCTAAGAGCATTTTGGTGTCGGCGGGTGCGCGCCTCGCGCCGTTCGACATTGCGGAGCTTCGGGAGATTCTGTCCTATGACGAATTGGAGCTGGACACGCTGGGCGACCGCAAGACGGCGCTGTTCCTCGTCATGAGCGATACGGACAGCACGTTCAATTTCCTCATCAGCATGATTTATACCCAGCTTTTCAATCTGCTCTGCGAAAAGGCGGATGACGTGTACGGCGGGCGCTTGCCCGTGCATGTGCGATGCCTGATTGACGAGTGCGCCAACATCGGGCAGATTCCCAATCTTGAAAAGCTGATGGCGACCATCCGCAGCCGGGAAATCTCCGCCGTTCTGATTTTCCAGGCACAGAGCCAGCTCAAAGCCATTTACAAAGAGCAAAGCGACACAATTCAAGGGAATTGCGACAGCTCAATCTTCCTTGGCGGACGTGAAGCGACGACGCTCAAGGAGCTTTCCGCCGTGCTGGGACGCGAAACCATCGACACCTGCAACACCGGCGAATCGCGCGGCAGAGAAACCTCGCACAGTTTGAATTATCAGAAGCTCGGCAAGGAACTCATGACGCAGGACGAGCTGGCGACGATGGACGGCGGCAAGTGTATTCTGCAAATCCGCGGCGTTCGTCCTTTCCTCTCCGACAAATTCGATCTGACCAAACATCCCAACTATAAGTATCTCTCGGATGCTGATCCTGCAAACGCCTTTGACCCGCAGGCTTATCTCACTCGTGAGCTTCATCTCAAGGATGAAGATACGTTCGATACCTACGAAATTGATGATGATGAGCCGGAAGAAGATATTCCGATTGATCTGGATGTCGTGATGTACTGATTCCTGTTCCAGTTCCGGCAGCATTGCATACCTGCCGGAATTGTTTATATAGATGAGTTTCGCAGCCTGTCTGCGGCTCTGTTTCTGCCGCCTTTACGCGGCTTTTTTGTTCCTGGATTACGCCTGCGAAGCGCCCGCTTTTGCCGCCGCTTTGCAGAGCTGCACGTCAGCGTTTCACGAATCCGGGAAGGACGCGGGAATGTTCCCGCAGGAGGGTATCTTTTATGCAGTTTTTCTCCACCGCGGTGTCTCAGCTCGGTACGATTGTCATCGGCCTTGGAGCCGGTCTGGGCGTATGGGGCGTGATCAACCTGCTGGAAGGTTACGGCAACGACAACCGTGCGACACGTTCGTAAGTGAAAAGCTTACGCACAAAGTCGAAGGGCATGTAGCCCAAAACTTTGGAGAACTGATATTCCGATGGGTGAAATGAAAGGGTAACGTCTTGAAGCGCCCGCCTAATACTCCGAATGGCAGGAAGTCCATGCAACGGATTTCCCCCAATGTTATAGAGCTCGGTGAAGTCGGCAGAGAGCAGCCGTAAATCCGGTTTTCAGACCGAACACGAAACCTGTCCAGCGGTGGATGGTGCTGCCTATATGCCGGGGTTCGGATGCCCATGGTTAGAATGTATGAAAATACTGACAAATTTCCGAATGTACAAGTCTAAACGCTGATACTGTCGAAAGGCGGTACACCTTACACGGTGGTGTCTGTGGATGAGTAAAATTGGTTGTTATGAAAGTCCATGTATCGTTACAGGCGGTACGGTCATCAATGACCAGATACAGGCTTAGAGGAAAGACCTAAAGGTGTCCCATGATAGGAATATCGGAACGTGGAAAGCTGGGAACACGGAGGCAGTTGCAGCCTGTGAAGTGTTGGATGGAAATACTTTCGTGAGAGGGCAATAACCATTCTTTATCCCAGTGAGAGTAGTGGCATGGTACCTGTGAAGCCGTGAATAAGTAAGCGGTGGAGGGACGGCCACAAGTCGAATTCAGAAAAGAAAAACAAGACACAACAAACACAGCTTCGAGTATGACAAAGAAAATCCAAACCGAAAGGAGAGGGTGCCTGTGTTGACTTCGGAGCAGCAGGAAATAAAGCTGTAACGAAGTGTGTAAGTTGTGTTTGAAGCCCTGACATCTGAATTCGATGGCGCGCCGAGTGCGGTGAAAGCCGCACGCTCGGTGCAGAGTGGGGGAAAATCCGGCGATGATTTCAAAGGATTACCTATCACTATCCGGTGCAAAGTCTCAGGGCATGAAGCAGCTCATCGCCGGCGGCGGCGTTGCGCTGGTCGGCACGACGCTCGTTCCGCTGCTCTCCAGCCTTTTCTAAGCGTGGTGAAGAAGAAAATTACGGGAACGCTGCCGCGCACCCACGCAGCGGCGCTTGCCCCGAAAGAGGGTGATCCTCTTTGAATTTTATCTGGGATAAACTCACGGAATGGATTCGGGAGCTGCTCATCGAGGGTATTATGAATAACCTGACGGGGCTGTTCGACCAGGTGAATACCCAAATCTCCGGCATTGCCGACAACGTAGGCAAGACCCCGCAGCAGTGGAACGGCAGCATTTTCTCCATGATTCAAGGGCTTTCGGATCATGTGGTCGTCCCCATTGCGGGCGCGATTCTCGCCATCATTGCAACGCTCGAACTCATTCAGATGATCATCGACAAGAACAACTTTCACGATTTCGATACGTTCATCATCTTCAAATGGGTGTTCAAGACCGCCGCATCGGTGCTGATCGTCTCCAACACATGGAACATCGTCATGGGCATCTTTGAAGCCGCGCAGAGCGTAGTCAACCGCGCGTCGGGACTCGTCATGTCCGGCGCGCAGTTGTCCATTGAAAGCGCAATTATGGGCATCGAAGCGCGTCTGGCCGATATGGGGCTGGGCGCGCTTTTCGGTCTCTGGTTTCAGACGATGCTCATCGGCTTTACCATGTGGGCGTTGGTCATTTGTATCTTCATCATCACGTTCGGCAGAATGATCGAAATCTATCTTGTCACGTCTATCGCACCTATCCCTATGGCCACGATGGTTTCCCGCGAATGGGGACAGACAGGTCAAAATTACCTGCGCACCCTGTTTGCGCTGGGCTTCCAGGCCTTCATGATGATTCTCTGCGTGGCGATTTATTCTGTTCTGGTGCAGAATATCGCCGTCACCGCGGATGTGTCCGTCGCCATCTTTACCTGTATGGGATATACCGTGCTTCTCTGCTTCGCGCTGTTCAAGACCAGCAGCCTGTCCCGCAGCGTGTTCGGCGCACATTAAAAGGAGGAATTGATTGGCTTATGTACCCGTACCGAAAGACCTGACGCACGTCAGGCAGAAGGTACTTTTCAACCTCACCCGGCGGCAGCTCGTCTGCTTCCTCGGCGGTGCGCTTGTCGGCACGCCGCTTTTCTATCTGCTCAAGCCGCATGTGTCCAGTAGCGTTGCGTCGCTCATCATGGTTTTAGTCATGATGCCGTTTATCCTGCTGGGCGTATATGAGAAGAACGGCGAACCGCTGGAAGTCGTGCTGAAGCATTTCTTCACCGCCACATTTCTGCGCCCGAAAAAGCGCCCGTATCAGAGTGAAAATCTGTATGATACGCTGGAACGGCAGAGCGCGCTTCAAAAGGACGTTGCCCAAATTGAGAAAAAGAAGAAGCGCAGAAAGCTCTCCCGCGAGGAAAAGAAGCTGATCCGTGCCAAAATCAGGGAAGCGGATCACCGTCAGGAAACACCGCACACCGCACAGAAAACCATCCCTTATCAGCGCATGTACCCGGACGGCATCTGCCGCGTCACGGATACGCGCTATACGCGGACGATTCAGTTTCAGGATATCAACTACCAGCTCTCTCAAAACGAGGACAAGCAGGCGCTCTTTGACGGCTGGTGCGATTTTCTGAATTACTTCGACCCGTCGATTCACTTCCAGTTCAGCTTCTTTGATTTGGCGGTAAACCCGAAAGTCTTTGAGCAGCGCATCGACATTCCCGCGCAGAACGATGACTTTGACAGCATCCGCGCCGAGTATGCGAATATGCTGCGCAGCCAGCTCGCCAGGGGCAACAACGGCTTGCAGAAACAAAAATACCTGACCTTCGGCATTGAGGCGGATTCCTACAAAGCCGCCAAGACCCGTCTGGAGCGCATCGAGCTGGATTTGCTGAACAACTTCCGCAAGCTCGGCGTGCAGGCAAAGGCCCTCGACGGCAAAGCGCGGCTGGAGCTGATGCACGGCATCTGTCACATGGATACGCGGGAGCCGTTCCGCTTTGACTGGAGCTGGCTGGTTCCATCCGGGCTGACGACGCAGGATTTCATCGCGCCGTCCTCGTTTGAGTTTAAGGATGGGCGGACGTTCCGCATCGGCAAGACCTACTGCGCCGCGTCCTATTTGCAGATTCTCGCACCCGAACTCAGCGACCGTGCGCTGAAAAACTTCCTCGATATGGAAAGCAGCCTGCTCGTTTCCATGCACATTCATTCGCTCGACCAGGCGGAAGCCGTCAAAACGATCAAGCACAAGATCACCGAGCTTGACCGCACCAAAATCGAGGAACAGAAAAAAGCCGTCCGCGCCGGATACGATATGGACATCA
>ENA-UOJD01001611-UOJD01001611.1-human-gut-metagenome-genome-assembly--contig:-P48-NODE-1611-length-22107-cov-9.031199_pt1 | contig 22107 bp, 24 predicted proteins | sample MGYA00242342_ERZ723889 | MGnify/ENA metagenome assembly ERZ723889
TTTAACGCGAAAGGAAACCCTGACGGTTTCCTTTCACACTTTTCTTCCCTCCGTAATTTTCGGCTGGGCAGACTTTTTGGCAGTCTGAAGCGGACAGGTCATTCTGACCTGCCCGCTTTTTCTGCTGTGCCTGCTTTTGCGGCATTGCGGCCGGAGCGACCAGTCTTGCAGAACGGCAGCGTCCTCATTTCCCGCACACGCCTGTTCCGGCGTGTGCGGTTTTTTGTGCTGCGGAAATCGGTCAAAACGGATCGAATTCTGTAACCGGATGGAATAACATGCAAAATGCACAAGTAATACGACCGCGTATTGTGCAAAACAGAAAACTGAATTTTTAATTTAATTTCGGGATTGACAAAACTTGTTCATGGTGTATAATGAAGCCAGAAAAACGAACCACCGATTTGTGGAAAGCGCAAAAATGAATTTAATATTGACGGGAGATTGAATGGCGGCTACAATACTTCTATACAGCATAAACAGCAGATCGCTCGTGATGATAAAACTGGAGGAAGTATGATATGAACACATTTCGCCTGAAGCGCAATTTGGACGAGGCCGTTTACGAACAAATCCTCTCCAGCATTTTTGAAGGAAAGTTCCATTCCGGCGAGCAGGTGCAGATCGAACGTCTTTGCGAACAGTATGAGATCAGCCGCACGCCGGTCATCCAGGCCCTCAAGCGCCTGGCCACGGACGGCATCGTGGAGACCTCCCCGACCGGTAAGTTCTTTTTCCCCGCCGCGGACGAACGGCGTGTGCGGGATATGATGGAGATGCGCCTGTTCTTTGAGGTCGGCGCTGCAAACCTCATCTGCGACATCGGCGAGCCCGCTATGGATTATCGTATCGCCGAGTGTGAGGAGGAGTGCAGCCGCTCACAGGAGAGCGGCGACAGCTACCGCTCCAGTATGGCGGATATGAAGCTGCACCGTATGATCGTCGCCTGCGCGCGCAATTCCTACATGACGGAGCTCTACAGCCGCGTGCAGAACAACTGCGTCACGCTGAATTACCTGAACCTCAAGGGCGTGGCAGTCGTTTCGCAGGAGGCCGTCGATCACCACAGGATGATCTGCGACGCCCTCCGCCGCCTCGACCGCGCCGCCCTCGTCAGCGCCATCACCACCCATGTGCGGTATGTGGAGGAGCAGATCATCCGCAATATCCGCGAAAATGAGCAGTCAACGTAGACCTGTTTTGTGCACGGCAGGCCTCGCTGATGATAGATGAAAACCAATTCAGAAAAGACGACAAGTCTATCAGGAGGAAGAAATATGAGCACCATGCGTAAGACCAAGGGTTCCGGCGTTATGCCTGCCGTGATGACTTTCTGGAATGCTGACGAGAGCTTCAACCAGAAAGAGACCGAGCGCTATATCCAGTGGGTTTTGGACTGCGGCGCACACAGCCTCTCCGTGACCGGCTCCACCGGTGAGAACATCTCCATGAGCGACGATGAGCAGAAGAAGATCATCGAGTGCCTCGTGAAGTTCGTCGACCATCAGGTCCCCATTTATCCCGGCACCGGCAGATACGGCACCGCGCAGACCATCGAGATGACGAAGTTCGCACAGAAGTGCGGCGCCGAGGGCGCGCTGGTCATCATGCCGTATTACCTCATCCCGCACAAGAGAGCTGTCGTGAACCACTTCAAGAAGCTCCGTGAGGCTGTCGGCGATGATTTCGACATCATCCTTTACAACAACCCCCGCTTCTGCGGCTATCAGTTCGAGCCGATCGAGCTGAAGGAGCTGGCAGAGCAGGGCATCATCAACGGCGTGAAGCTGGCTGACGGCCGCGCCAGCTACATCCAGGGCATGAAGCACTACTGCCCGGACGGCATCACCGCCCTCTATGGCCATGACTACGAGCCGCTGCCCGCCTTCTTCGCCGGCGCTGACGGCTGGCTGTCCGGCCTGCCCGGCATCTTCCCGAAGTTCTGCGTCGACCTGTTCAACCTCTGCACCGTGCAGCAGGATGCTCCGGCCGCCCGCAAGCTGTGGGATAAGATGCAGGACTTCATCGACTACTTCATCACCTACAGCAACAACGATCCGCACTGGCACGAGGTCTTCAAGTATGTCCTCAAGTGCTTCGGCTTCGACGCCGGTCTGCCCCGTCTGCCGCTGGGCGACCTGCTGCCCGAGGAGAAGAAGAAGGTCGACGCTCTGCTGGCCGACATGGACGTCACCATCAAGGCGACCAACCTCATTAAGTAAGTCATCACCTTTCTCACACCCCGCGCCGGAGGATCGGACCCCGCTTCTCCGGCGCGGGGGATACCCCTTGCAGGCAATGATCCCAGACCCCACTATCAAGAGAATAAAAGGAGCGTCATGAAATGAAGAAGTTTTCGAAACTGATCGCGCTGGTCCTCGTACTCTCGCTGGTATTTGCTTTCACCGCCTGCGGCAAGGGCGGCAGTGACGATACCATCAAGCTCGGCATCCTCTGCTCCCTGACGGGCAACTCCCAGACGAACGGCGGCTATGCCCAGCAGGGCGCCAAGATGGCCGTGGAAGAAATCAATGCTGCTGGCGGCATCAACGGCAAGCAGATCGAGCTCGTCATCGAGGATGACGGCGGCAAGGCCGACACGGCCATCAATGCCTATAACAAGCTCCAGAGCCAGAAGGTCGTCGCTATCGTTGGCCCGATGCTCAGCTCCCTCGCACTGGCCATGGACCAGAACGTCCAGACCGGCAAGATCCCCCTCCTCATCGGTGCAACGAGCGCCGCTCTGACTGACAACATCGACAATCCCTATTTCCACCGTCTGCGCTGCTCCGACACCATCATGGCGGAGGTCGCGGCGTCCTATGCCGTCTCTAACTACGGCGCCAAGAAGATCGGTATCTTCTACTGCAGCGATGACTACGGCTCCGGCGCGATGCACACCATCACGAAGTGGTGCGATGCCAACGGTGTGGAATACTACGAAGCCGGCCACAACGCCGGTGATAAGGACCTCAGCACGCAGATCCTCAAGGTCAAGGAAGAGAACTGCGACGTGGTCATCATGTGGGCCCATGACGACGAGTGCGCCCTGGCTGCCCGCCAGTTCTATGAGCAGGGCCTGAACATGCCCGTCATCAGCTCCACGACCATCGCGACCCCGCAGGTCTACTCCCTGTGCAACGCCGAGTGGATCGAGGGCTGGAACTATGTGACCGACTTCATCGCCGAGAACCCCTCTGAGCTCGTTCAGACCTTCTCGAAGAACTATGACGAGAAGTACGGCTCCACGCCGGAGATCTATGCCGCAACGTACTACAACGGCGTCTATGCCTTTGCCGACGCTGCCAAGCGCGCGACCTCTCTGGAGTCCGCTGACCTCTGCGAGGCCCTGAAGACCATCAACCTCGACACGCTCTACGGTGTATACACGGCCAACGACAAGCGTGAGCTTGCCCACACCGCCATCATCGGCGTGATGAAGAACCTGGTGCCGTCCTATCAGGATCAGGTCACCATGGAGTAAGCCCCATCTCCCACGCGTATCCGGGACAGAGCGCCAATACGCTCTGTCCCCTATCATAAGGAACCTTTCGAGCCGGTCCCGGCGGCAATTCGGCGCACCGGACCGGCTCGGAGACTCTCATAGGAGACTTGTTTATGATTTGGACGATCATCCAGCTTGTGATCAGCGGCATCGCCATGGGCTTTGTTTATGCGCTGATCGGCATCGAGTACACGCTGATCTACAACGCCTCCGGCGTTCTGAACTTCAGCCATGACAAAATGGTCTCGCTGGGCGCCTACATCTATGCGGGCATGTTCGTGCTGGGCCTCGGCTGGAATTCCATGGTCAGTGCGATCGCCTCGCTGCTGCTGATGGCGGTGTTCGGCATTCTGGTGGCCTATCTGATCTTCATCCCCCTGCGCAAGCAGAAGCCCATGATCTTCACCATTATGGCCACGATCATGTTCGGCAAGGTCATCATGGAGGGCGCCTGCCTGATCTGGGGCGGCAACGCCTTTACGATCCCGGACTTCATGTCCGGCACCTACCGGATCGGCAATGCCGTTATCTCAAAATCCAACCTGTTTCTCATCATCGCCGCGATCGTCATCGTTGCACTGCTGCAGTTCTACCTGCAGAAGACCAAGCCCGGCAAGGCCATGCGCTGCGTGGCGCAGAACCGCACGGCGGCCTCGATCGTCGGCATCGACGTCAACCGCAATATGGCGATCACCATCGCCATCAGTACCGTGATCTGCTGCTGCATCGGCATCCTGGTTGTGCCGCTGTACAATGTCAGCTCCACCATGTCCAATATGATCGGCCTGAAGGGCTTTGCAGCGGGCGTTCTGGGCGGCTTCGGCTACATGCCCGGCTGTATCGCGGGCGGCCTTGTGCTCGGCATCGTCGAGAATATCGCCTCCATGATCCTGCCGTCGGTCTATAAGGATGTTGTGGCCTTTGTTCTTCTGGTTGCGTTCCTGCTGTTCCGTCCGCAGGGCCTCCTCGGGAAGAAAAATAAGTAAGGGGGCTGCCGCATGAAAAAGGAACAAAAGCTGATCTTCCGGCTGCTGCCGCTGCTGATCGCTGCCGTGATCGCAGCCCTGCTGCCGCAGATGATCCGGAATGAATACTATATGACCATCGCCTGTCAGATCCTGATCTATCTGATCGCGGTCTGCGGCCTGAACTTCATCACCGGCCTGACCGGCCAGATGAACCTCGGCACGGCCGGTATGTTCGCCATGGGCGCCTACGTTTCCGGCCTGCTGAATGTGAAGCTCGGCGTTTCTCCGTGGCTCGGCCTTGTGGCGGCGCTGTGCGTCGGCTGGCTCATCGGCAAGGCACTCGGCTATCCGAGCCTGCGCCTGCGCGGCGTGTACCTCTCCCTGACGACCATCGCCTTCACGGAGATCATCCGCATGCTCCTGAACAACATGAAGGGCGTGACGAACGGCGCACAGGGCCTGCGCGGCATCGAGCGCTATAACTTCTTCGGCTACCGCGTGGAGGGGACGATCCCGTATTACTACATGGTCCTCATCGTGGCCATTCTTGTGGTATGGTTCGCCTGGCGCATCGTCAATTCCAAGTGGGGCCGCGAGTTCAAGGCCGTGCGCGACAACATTGACGCCGTGGAGTCCTGCGGCATCGACGTCGCCAAGGTGAAGATCCGTGCGTTCACGCTGGCCGCCATGCTCGGCAGCTTCGCGGGCGCACTCTATGCCCACCTCATCGGCTACATCAACCCCGAGTCCTTTACGGTGGACCTGTCCACGAACTTTGTCATCATGCTCATGGTCGGCGGCATCGGCTCGGTGTTCGGCAACGTCATCGGCGCCGTGATCATCACGCTGCTGCCGGAGCTGCTCCGTTTCCTCGGCAAGTACTATTATTTCGTCTATTACACGGCCGTTCTGCTGTGCGCGCTCTTCCTGCCGAAGGGCATCGTCTCGCTGGCGGCTCCGATCCGCGAAAAATGGAACAGGCTGCGCGCCCGCAGGGCCGGCGCACCGGCTATGGAGAAGGGAGGTACGGCGGATGGCGACCACATTAAGAATTGAGCATCTCGTCAAGCGCTTCGAGGGCCTTGTTGCGGTTAATGACCTCTCCATTGACGTGCAGGAGCGCGAGATCCATGCCCTCATCGGCCCGAACGGCTCCGGCAAGACCACGACGCTGAACCTCATCAACTCTGTCATTCCGCCTACGTCCGGCCAGATCTGGTTCCGCGATACGCTGCTGACCGGCAAGCCGACCTTTGAGACCGTCAAGGCGGGCGTCGGCCGAACGTTCCAGAATATCAAACTGTTTTCCTCCATGACGGTGCTGGAGAACGTGATGATGGGCGGCCAGAAGGATGTTTCCCACAACATGCTCCGCTTCATCGTCGACCTGCGCGGCAGCCACCGCGAGGAACGCGTCCTGCGCGAGAAGGCGTGCGAGGTGCTCGACTCCATCGGCATGTATCATCTGCGCAACGAGACCGTCGACAATCTGGCCTATGGCCGCCAGAAGGTCTGCGAGCTTGGCCGCGCGCTGATGACGACGCCGCAGCTCATCCTGCTCGACGAGCCCGCCGCGGGCCTGAACCCGAGTGAGCGCCGCGAGTTTGTGGATATCCTGCGCAAGGTCTATGACAGCGGCGTCGATCTGTTCCTCATCGAGCACAACATGGACGTCGTCATGAACCTGAGCCATCGCATCACGGTGCTGAGCTTCGGCTGCAAGATCGCCGAGGGCACACCGGAGGAGATCCAGCATGACCCGCAGGTCATCAAGGCCTATCTGGGCGACCGCTTCCGCACGGAGGAATGAGTATGGAACCGATTTTAAGCCTGAAAAACGTCTGCTCCTACTATGATAAGGTGCAGGTGCTCTATGACATCAACGTCGATGTCTACCCCGGCGAGATCGTCTCCGTCATCGGCGCAAACGGCGCGGGCAAGTCCACGATGATGAAGACCATCATGGGCCTGGTCCACATGGGCCGTGGCGAGGTGACGTTCGACGGGAAAAAGCTCAACCGCATGCATGCGCACAAGATCTGCAAGGCGGGCATTGCCTATGTTCCAGAGGGCCGCGAGGTCTTCCCGAACATGACCGTTTTGGAAAATCTGGAGATGGGCGCATACTGCCGCTCCTACACGGCTGCGCAGATGAACGAGAAGCTCGAGGAGATGTACACCATGTTCCCGCGACTGAAGGAGCGCCTAAAGCAGAAGGCCGGTTCTATGTCCGGCGGCGAGCAGCAGATGCTGGCCATTGCGCGCGGCCTGATGAGTGACCCGTCCATGGTCATGCTTGACGAGCCGTCCCTTGGTCTGGCCCCCGTCATCGTCGACGATGTGTTTGATGTCATCCATAATATCAACACGGTGAAAAAGCTGCCCGTCATCCTTGTCGAGCAGAACGCCTACATGGCGCTTTCAATCTCCAATCGCTGCTATGTGCTGGAAAACGGCCGCATCGCCCACTCGGGCAAGAGCAGTGAACTGATTCAGAGCGACGTGATCCGCGAGACCTATCTCGGCGGCTAAATACAGGAGGAATCAACTATGGGATACCGTTATTTTGATGATCAGCGTCTCTGGGACCTGACCGTGGAAGTTTTTACCCGCAATGGCTACAGCCGCTCCGACTGTGAGGACATTGCCAACGTGCTGCTGGCATCTGACCGCATGGGCATCGAGTCCCACGGCGTGCAGCGCATGAAGCTTTATACGCATTCTCTGGAGATCGGCCGCATCAAGCGCGGCGCGAAGAGTGAGATCGTCCGCGAAACGCCCGTCTCCGCCGTTATCGACGCGCATGATGCCATCGGCCAGCCCGTCTCTGTCGCCGCCATGCAGATGGCCATTGACAAGGCGAAGAAGGCCGGCGTCGGCATCGTTGTCGTCCGCGACTCCAACCACTACGGCATCGCCGGTTATTATGCCAAGATGGCTGCCGATCAGGGCCTGCTGGGCATCTCCATGACGAACACCGAGGCCCTCGTCGTGCCGACGTTCGGCAAGCAGCCGATGATGGGCACGAACCCCATCGCCGTCTCCATGCCCGGCACGCCGCATCCGTTCCATCTCGACATGGCCACGAGCGTGGTACCTGCCGGAAAGATGGAGGTCTACGCCAAGGCGGGCAAGACTCTGCCCGGCGACTGGCTCATGAATTCGGACGGCTCTCCCAGCTATGATCCGAACGATTTCCTGCGCATCCGCGCTACGAAGTCCCTCGGCGGCATTTTCCCCGTCGGCGGCGAAGGCGAGACGAACAGTGGCCACAAGGGCTACGGCCTGAGCCTGCTCGTCGAGCTGTTCTGCGGCATCCTGTCCGGCGGCCGCACGAGCAACGAGGTCCGCGTTGTGCCGAATGTCGACAAGGTCTGCCATTTCTTCATGGCCGTCGATTATTCCATCTTCGGCGACAAGGAGCAGATGGAAAAGCGCTTCAGCCAGTACCTCGAGGACATCCGCAATTCTGCGCTGGCCGACGGCCAGACCCGCATCTACACGCACGGCGACAAGGCCTATGCCCACATGGCGCGCGTGGCGGAGGAGGGCGTGAAGGTCAATGACAAGACCTATGACGAGATCGTCAAGATCTGCCAGGACCTCGGCATCGATCCCGCGGAATACCTGATCGAAAAGGCAGGCCCGCAGGCATGAGCATTTTTGAAGCCCTGCTCCAGCACGATCATGTGCCGAATTTCTACCGCGTCGAGAACACGCGCTCCGCGCCGAAGCTCGAGGACGTTGCGGCAGAGACGCGGCGCGTGATGCAGGAGAGCGGCACGCTGGAGCAGCTGAAGCCCGGCCAGAGCGTCTGCATCGCGGCGGGCTCACGCGAGATCGCCAACATCGCGCTCATTGTCCGCACGGTCTGTGAGGTCGTGCGCGAGCACGGCGCAGAGCCGTTCATCATCCCGGCCATGGGCAGCCACGCAGGCGCGCAGGCCGAGGGACAGAAGAAAATTCTCGCCGATTTCGGCATTACCGAGGAGTATACCGGCGCGCCCATCCGCTCGAGCATGGAGACGGTGCAGGTCGGCGTCACAAAGCCGCACGGCTTCCCGGCGCGGATCGACCGCTATGCGGCGGAGGCGGACTGGATCATTCCCATCGGCCGCATCAAGTCCCACACGGACATCCGCGGCCCCATCCAGAGCGGCATCCTCAAGATGATCGTCATCGGCATGGGCAAGCAGTTCGGCGCGGACATCTGCCATGCCGAGGGCTTCCCGAGCATGTCGCAGAACATTGTGGAGATTGGTCTGGAGATCATCGCCAACACGAATATCCTCTGCGGTATGGCCTCCATGGAAAACGGCTATCACGAGACGTATCGCGTCGTCGCCGTCGCTCCGGACAAAATTCTGGAGACGGAAAAAGAGCTGCTGCCGGATGCGGCGGCGCAGCTCTTCGGAATTCCGTATGAAAAACTCGATCTTCTGATCGTCGACTGGATCGGCAAGAATATCAGCGGCGCGGGCATGGACCCGAACGTCACCGGCCGCTCCGCACAGAACGGCATTTCGCGGCCGTTTGCCGAGCGCATCGTTGCGCGCGATCTGACGGACGAGGCGCACCACAATGCCACGGGCATGGGCAATGCCGACGTGACGACGCGCCGCCTGTTCGACAAGATCGATATGGAGCAGACCTATCCCAACTCCCTGACCTCGCGCGATATCAACGGCTTCCGCATTCCGATCGTCATGGAGAACGATGACCTTGCCATCCGCTTTGCCCTGCATACCATCACGGGTGCAAATGCCGGAAGCGGCTACCGCGCCATGTGGATCCGCGACACGAACCATGTGCAGACGTTCTATGTGACGGAGCGCCTGCTGGCGGACACGGCTGCGATGCCGTGGCTCCGCACAGACGGCGTGGCGCTGCGCCCGGTCTTCGGCGCGGACGGGTACTTTACCGGCTGGGAGAGAGCCTGATCAATACCGGCATGGGACGACGCGGCGGGGATCCTGATAGTTGAAGAACAGGGTACCCTGGCGGTGGCCGACGCGCTCGGCGTGGACCTGTTCGCCATTGCAGATGCGCTGAATGAGGCCCCACAGGCGCTCGGCGGCCTCGGCCTTCGTCTCCGCACCGGTCAGGACGCTGCCCGCGCAGAAGTCGATGTCGTGGCTGAGCATGTCAAACGTCTCCTGATTGCCGGTCAGCTTCAGGATGGGCGCGACGGGTGTGCCGCCGACGTGGCCGCGGCCCGTATTGAACAGAACGAGGTGGCAGCCGCAGGCGATCTGGTCCAGAAGGCCGGTCGCGTCGCCGCCGAAGAAGAAGGCGGGCTCGGGCTTGTCGTCCGGAATGACGTCCAGCAGCCAGAAGCCGGGGTGCTTCGGCCGCTGCGCGATCTTCAGAACGCCCTCGATCCTGCAGCCGCCCATTTTCACGACGGCGCCCATGCTCTTTTCCTCAATCGTCGTCAGGCCACCGACGAAGTTGCCCGGCGAGATGGAGTAGCGGCCGAGCCTGCGGCAGAACTCCATGGTCTTGTCATAGGTCAGGCCGACGTCGCGGGCGACGTCCTCGTTCACGGCGCGGGAGACCAGATGGCCGCGCAGGCCGACGGCCTCGGCGATCTCCTCCATCATGGCCGTGCCGCCCGCGGCGGTCAGATTTTCAAAGAATTTGCCGATGACGGCGTTTCCGGCGATGCCGGACGTGAAGTCCGAGCCGCCGCACTTTGCGCCGATGATCAGCTCATGCGCATACATCGGCGCACGGGGGCCTGCCTCGAGCTTCTCCAGCATCTCGCCGACGAGCCTGCAGCCGAGCGCGATGCCCGCCTCCGTGCCGCCGACCTTCTGCAGGTAAAACGCCTCTGCCGGGCGGCCGTGGGCCCGCGCGAAGTCGCGGATGCGGTCCGGCTCGATATATTCGCAGCCGTGGCCGACGATGAGCACGGCGCCGACGTTCGGATGGACGCAGTAGGCCAGCATGCGCTGCACGACGGCCTGATTGTCCAGGCACGCGAGCGAGCCGGTGACGTCGACGTCCCTGTGCTGCGCCTGAAAATGCGCCGCGATGGACTCCGCGACGTGCTTGCTGCACTCCACGGTGTAGAGCACGAGGACCTTGTTGCGGATGCCCTTGCCGCCGTCCGGGCGGAGCCAGGCCTGGCAGATCGGTGTTGCTTCCATGGCGTTTTCCTCCTCAGTACAGTTCATAGACGACGTCCTCCGGCAGGGCGGTCTCGGCGTCCAGCGTTGAGGCGCGCTCGTCAAAGTCGCTGCGCATGTTATGCAGATGCACATGCTCGCCGGGAACGATATCCTGCGTGGCCGTGCCGATGCGCGCGCCGTATTTGATCACGGGATCGCCTGCCCGCAGGGCCCGCAGAGCGAATTTGTGACCGAAGGGGATGTGCTCGACGGCCGTGACGTGCCCGTCGCCGGGTTCCCCGAGCAGGCGGATCTTGCCCGGATCGATCTCGCCGAGTGCTGTGCCGACGCTGTCCGTCGCGTAGACGATATAGCCGGTCTGATTTGTCATGATCTGAAGCCCTCCTGAAGCTTTTGCAGGTCCTGCCGGGAGGCGGAACCGAATGTTTTGAATTAAATTCGCTTGACATTTCTGAATTGATGCGTTAATATGATTACAGAAGTACATCGAATATTATGCAATGCAAAATGTCAAGTAATGTGCAGTTAACTGCGAGAGCTGGCAAACGAGAGAGGAGCGGGAGATTATGATGATCCCCATCGACAAGATGTCAACCACCGACAAGGTGATCGAAAGCATCCGAAGCTACATTCAGGAGCCGGGCAGAAATCCCGGCGAAAAGCTGCCCACGGAAAATGAACTGGGCAAGCAGCTCGGCGTCGGCCGTTCGTCCATCCGCGAGGCGCTGCGCGTGCTGCAGACGATGGGCTATGTAACGATCGTCCATGGCAAGGGCGCGTTCATCAAGGCGTGCCAGCCCAGCAGCGAGGAGGCCGAGCGCTGGTTTGAGGGCAATATCTTTGCCCTGCGCGATATCTACATGGTGCGTGAGGCGCTTGAGCCGCTCGTGGCCCGGGAGGCCGCACGGCATATTACGGAGGAAGCGCTCGCGGAGCTGCGGCAGATCGTCGACCAGACGGCGCATGCTGCGGCGCTGCCGCCGGAGGATGCCAACGCGAACCTCATGGCCCAGCTCGACGAGAAGTTCCATGAGAAGATCTGCGAAAGCACGAACAACCCGTTCCTCGTCTCGCTGTACAAGCAGTTCATTCCCGCCCTGCACACCTACCGGCTGAATTCGTTTGCCATTCTGAAGAACTGCTCGAACGTGATCGAGCCGCACCGGCGCATCCTGGAGGCGCTGGCCCAGCATGATGCCGAGGCGGCCGATCTGGAGATGCGGCAGCATATGCGCATCTCGAAGAACGACACCCGCGAGGCGGCGCGCAACGCCGGAATGGACGCGCAGTTCTGAGAAGCAGGGGAGACATCAGACAAAATTTTGTCAGTTCCCACAAAAACATCCTATCAGAAATTCCGCGGGTTGTCAATGATTTTGTTGTCATACAATCAGTTGACATACAATTTCCCCGTTGACATCATCCAAATTCTCTGCTATGATGAGACCATCTTGCAGAGAGAAGGGATTCTATGCTGGGCAATATCCTGTCGACTGGCGAGCAGGTCCTCATCCTTGTTGTCCTGCTGGCTGTCGGATTCCTGTGCGGAAAGATCCGCATTTTCAACGACCAGAGCATTTCCCACCTTTCGGCCTTTGCGCTGAAGATCGTCGGTCCCTGCGCCATCGTCGAGTCGTTCTGCCGCCAGTTTGACAGCGCCATGCTGCGCGCCATGGGCATCGTTGCCCTGCTGGCTTTTGCAGCGCACGCGCTGTATGCCGCGTTTGCCTATGTCTGCATCCGCGGCGGTAAGGAGCCGACCCGCCGCGTTCTGCGCTACGGCACCGCGTTTGCCAATTGCGGCTACATGGGCCTGCCGCTGCAGCAGGTCCTGTTCGGCGCGGACGGCGTGTTCTACGGGGCAACGTGGGTCGGCGTGTATAACCTCGTGGCGTGGTCCTTCGGCCTCGTGTTCATGAGCGGCGACCGCAGGCAGATCTCGTTCAAAAAGCTGCTGCTGAACCCCGGCATCCTTGCCGTGCTGACCGGCATCGTGATCTTTGTGTGCTCCATCGAGCTGCCAACGATCATCCTGCAGCCCATCCACTATTTCAGCGCCCTGAACGTGCCCGTTCCCATGGTCATCAGCGGCTACTATCTCTCGAAGGCCGACTTGCGCACCATCTGGAAGCACGCGAATTACTACATCACCATCGCCCTGCGTCTTGCCGTCATCCCGCTGTGCAGCATCGGGCTGATGTTCCTGCTGCAGAAGGCCTTCCGTCTGGACGGCATGCTGCTGGCGGCCTGCATCGTGGATATCGCGGCCCCCGTCGCCGCCGCCACGACGATGTTCTCGACCCTGTTCCGGCAGGACAGCGAGACGGCGGCCAACCTCGTGTCCATCAGCACGCTGCTGTCGGTCCTGACGCTGCCGATCATGGTGGCCTTAGCGCAAAGTGTCTTTTTGTAGGCACCTCTCTTGCCGGTATGCCGATATTGAATCAGAGGTTCCTGGACTGGAACAACGATAACGATGTAGCAAAGCAATATAACTTGCATGAAATATAATAGACTGATCAAAAAGAAAAGGAGAAGTTTATCATGGATTACGCAAAAGAGTCTCTGAAGCTCCACGAGCAGTGGAAGGGCAAGATCGAAGTCGTCGCTACCGTGCCGGTCTCGACGAAGGACGACCTCAGCCTGGCCTACACCCCCGGCGTTGCACAGCCCTGTCTGGAGATCCAGAAGGACATCAACAAGTCCTATGAGCTGACCCGCCGCCACAACCTGTGCGCCGTCATTACCGACGGCACCGCCGTCCTCGGTCTGGGCGACATCGGCCCGGAGGCCGGTATGCCCGTCATGGAGGGCAAGTGCGTCCTGTTCAAGGCATTCGGCGGCGTTGACGCCTTCCCTCTGTGCGTGAAGACGAAGAACGTCGACGAGTTCGTCGAGACCGTTTACAACATCTCCGGCAGCTTCGGCGGCATCAACCTCGAGGATATCTCCGCGCCGCGCTGCTTTGAGATCGAGCGCAAGCTGAAGGAAAAGTGCGACATCCCCATCTTCCATGACGATCAGCACGGCACCGCCGTCATCACCCTCGCCGGCCTGACGAACGCGCTGAAGGTCGTCGGCAAGAAGAAGGAGGACGTCAAGGTCGTCACCTCCGGCGCAGGCGCTGCTGCCATCTCCATTGTGAAGCTGCTGCTGTCCGCTGGCTACAAGAACATCACCATGTGCGACCGCAAGGGCGCGATCTATGCCGGCCGCGACGGCCTGAACTGGATCAAGGAAGAAATGGCTCAGGTCACGAATCTGGAAAAGAAGGCCGGCCCGCTGTCCGAGCAGCTCAAGGGCGCCGACGTGTTCATCGGCGTTTCCGCTCCTGGCATGGTCACGAAGGAAATGGTCCAGACCATGAACGAGAAGGCGATCATCTTTGCCTGCGCGAACCCGACGCCGGAAATCTTCCCGGACGAGGCAAAGGCGGGCGGCGCTGCCGTCGTTTCCACCGGCCGCAGCGATTATCCGAACCAGATCAACAACGTTCTGGCGTTCCCCGGCATCTTCCGCGGTGCGTTCGACGTTCGCGCCAGCGACATCAACGAGGAAATGAAGATGGCTGCCGCCAAGGCTCTGGCCGACCTGATCTCCGACGAGGAGCTGAGTGCCGACTATATCATTCCGAAGGCATTTGACCCGCGTGTCGGCAAGGCTGTCGCCGCTGCCGTCGCCGAGGCTGCAAAGGCTTCCGGCGTTGCCCGCATCTGATTTTCCGGAATAACTGCCGCCGTAGGGGAGAGCTCCTCTGCGGCGGTTTTGTGCCCCCGCTGGCTCCCGGAGAGGCCCCGCAGGGGCCGTGGCAATCTCGGGGAGTCACTGCCGATTTGTACCAACTGCCGGGCAAACGCACACGCCTTGTAGGGGAGGGGACAGCCGGGGCCGGCACTGCACCGGCGATACAAACAGGGCCTTGTTAAAATGGTGAATGCCCCCGAATTGTCATTGCGAGGAGGCCGAAGGCCGACGTGGCAATCTCCTGCAACCGGTTGCGTTTTCGCCGAGGCATTCCTGTTATTCACCATTGTACTGCGAGATTCCCACGTCGCTTTGCTCCTCGGAATGACAAACCTGTTTGCCCTGCGCCAATGAATCTGTGCTGCAAAACCTACAGCCTGCAGGGCGCTCAGGGAACGCCGCTACAGACGCAATCGGTGCATACCGTTTTATCGACACATTGTACGAACTGCAAGTGCGTCGCCGGGAGCGGCATGCCGCTCCCCTACAACGCGCCATGAAGGCCTTGCGTCAAATGAAAACATCCGGTTGACGGCGGGGCCCCGGATGCTGTATACTGATACGGGCGGTCCGCAGCCCGTCAGACTGCAAGAAAACCCGCCAAGCCAAAAGTTTCGGAGGGAAGAAAAGTGTGAAAGGAAACCGTCAGGGTGTCCTTTCGCGTTCCATAACCCGCCGCAGCGGCAGAATTGCAAAATCATGCTGCAAAAATTGATTTTGCAATTCTGAAAGCAGCTTGGCGAAAAAGGCCCGAAGGGACTTTTTTGACAAGCTGACGGGTGGCCCGCCGCCTGCGTGAATGAAAATCCGTCTCCCTGCCTGCAGAGGAGACTCGCAAAAAGGAGAAACACAATGGGAAAGAAACCGAAAATTCTGGTCGTCGGCAGCTTTGTCATGGACCAGATCGTCACGACGCGCGTCTTCCCGCGTCAGGGCCAGACGATCCTCGCCGAGCGCTTCAACAAGGCTCCCGGCGGCAAGGGCGCCAATCAGGCCGTGCAGATGGCCCGCCTCGGCGCGCAGGTCACGATGTGCGGTAAGCTCGGTCACGACGCGAACGGCGACGAGATGCGCCGCACCTGCGAAGAGGCCGACATCGACACGTCCTGCATCCTCTATGACGACAACGCGGCCTCCGGCTGCTCCGTCATCATCCTCGAGGAGCAACCGAACGGCGGCACCGAGAACCGCATTCTCGTCGTGCCCGGCGCGAACATGACCATCACGCCGGAGGACGTCGCCTTTCTGAAGGACCGCATCGCCGAATTCGACCTCGTCGTGCTTCAGCTCGAAATCCCGATGGAGATCAACACGATCGTTGCAAAATATGCCCACGACAAGGGTGTGCCCGTTATGCTGAACCCGGCCCCCAGCGCCCCGCTGCCCGAGGAGCTGCTTGCCTGCCTGACCTACCTCTCCCCGAATGAGCACGAGGCCCGCGACCTGAGCGGCGTTGCCATCGGCCACGAGGGCAGCCACGTTGACGAGGCCTCCGTCCGCGCCGCCGCCGCGAAGCTCGGCGAAAAGGGCGTGGAGAAGCTGCTCATCACCATCGGCTCGGCCGGTGCGGCCCTTGTGGAGGACGGCAGGTTCGTGCTCAGTCCGTCCGTCCCCGGCGTCAAGGCCATCGATCCGACCGCAGCGGGCGATTCGTTCGTCGGCGCGTTCTGCGTGGCGGTCTGCAGCGGCCTGTCCTCCGAGGACGCCCTGCGCTTTGCCAACCACACGGCGGCCCTGACGGTCTCCCGTCTCGGCGCGATGCCGTCGCTTCCCACGCTGGCCGAGGTCGCTGCGACCATGCCCGGCGGCGTGAGCGGACTGGAGGGCTGAGAGATGGAACGTACCTGGAAAGCCGATTATGAAAAATTCGCCCGCACGGCGCGCGAGAACGTCGCCGCCACGCTGGACAACATGGACTATCCCGCGCTCGAGCGCGCGGCGGAGCTGATCCTCGCGGCCAAAGCGGCGGGCAAGCGCCTGCACATCTCCGGCATCGGCAAGCCCGCGCATCTGGCGGGCTATGCGGCCTCGCTGTTCTCCTCCACAGGCACGCCCGCCTATTTCCTGCATGGCACCGAGGCCGTGCACGGCTCCTGCGGCCAGCTCGTGCCGGGCGATGTCGTCATCTTCATCTCCAACAGCGGCGAGACCGCCGAGATGAAGGCGACGGTCAGCGCCGTGAAGAACAACGGCTGCGCCGTCATCGGCGTGAGCGGCAACGCTTCCTCGTGGCTCGCGCAGCAGAGCGAGGTCCATCTGCTGGCCCATGCGGACGCCGAGGGCGGCCCGCTCGACCGCGCGCCCCGCGCCTCCATCCTGGCCGAGACCCTCGTGCTGCAGGCCCTGAGCGTCCTGCTGCAGAGCGAGGCCAAGGTCACGCCGCAGCAGTATGTCAAGTGGCATCCGGGCGGAAGCCTCGGCCATCTGCGCGAGAATGAGCGCTGAGACTTGACAAGCGCGGCACACCGTGCTATCCTAAATGCAGGCTGGAGAGCGTGTCAAAAAATATTTTTGACACGCTCTCAAACGAGACCCGTTTCACTGGGCTCTCGTTTGAAAGGGCTGCGGCTCGCTGCAGCGCACGAAGGGCACGCCCTTCGCACGTTTGCGAGCCGAGCGGTATTTTCTCCGACGTACACGCCGCCGGAGAAAATGATTCCTACGTTCTTTGCGCCTGCGGGCGCAAACTCTGCGAGGCTTTTTCGGCAGAATGAAGCAGGTCATAAACGGCCTGCTTTTTTGAAACGGTGGTTAGAGAATGCTAACCTGAAATGGAGGCAATTTCTATGGTACAGATGACATTGAAGATCGACGGCATGCAGTGCGGCATGTGCGAGAGCCACGTCAACGACACGCTGCGCGCGGCCTTCCCGCTGAAGAAGGTCTGCTCGTCGCACAGCAAGGGCGAGACCGTGCTCGTCACGGCCGAGGAGATCCCGGAGGATGCCCTGCGCCGCGCGCTCGAGCCGACTGGCTACAAGCTCGTGTCCGTGCAGAGCGCGCCTTATGTCAAGCGCGGCCTGTTCCACCGCGGCTGACTCGCCTGCCGGTTGCGCGCTCCCGCTCCCGCGGCGCTTTCCTTTTTGCGCGGCGTGTGGTATGCTGTATCCAGAACGCAGCGCTGCACGACTTTGAACGGAGGAAACGAACATGGAGATCGGGAAAAAGATCCGCGAGCTTCGCATTGCCAGAAATCTGACGCAGGAGGCGCTGGCCGCCGAGCTGTCCGTCACGCCGCAGGCCATTTCCAAGTGGGAGTGCGGGGGTTCACTTAGATAAAGATACCACACCATTCCCACGCTGACTTTTGCTCAACCGATACAGCCGGAGGGCTGGATAACAAGAAAAGGCGGTATGCGCCCCGTGGAGGGGTAGCGTACCGCCTTTTCTTGTGGGGGTTTCCAAAGGGGGCAACGCCCCCATTTGGCACACGACTTTGCGAAGCAAAGTGTAGTGTGTTATACGCTCTGTCGGCGTTGCCGTGAAAATGCCGTTGCCGCCGGGGAGGGCAAGGGCATTTGAAGCGGCAGGAAAACAGGGCTGTGCTTGTGTGGCGTGGAGCCGCAAGCGCAGGTCTGTTTTCATCAGCAGACAGGGCGTATATGAAAGCCCCCGTCCCTCGTCCTACGCTCCGACTTGTGGACAAAATGTCCCGAAGTTGTGGCCACACTCCCGGAAAATCAGCAAGACAACGGGCAACCGTCAAGGCTGAAATGAACGGATTTACACCCGGCCTTGACCGCCACCCGCCGTCCCGCTGAATGGGTGGACAAGGCGGCCAATCCCGCAAAGTGCTTGGCCGCTCTCTTTCTGATTTTGGAGCGTTTTTCTCTAAAAATTGAAATGGGCGGGAAGCCATTTTAGGGCTTTCCCGCCTTGATTGCCTATCAGCAAAGACAGACGGGACTGTCAACGGCGGTGCATGAAATGCGCCGTTCATCTTGACCGTTGACTGGCTCGGATGTCTTTGCTATCCATTTGTGTTATTGCTCCCAGTTGTTTTCTTGAAGTAAAGAATATAATAATATTGAATAGCTGCTGAGTGTATTTTGGACACGTCCGCTATATTCATTTTCAATAAAATCCAAATCATCCATATCTGTATGCATTATCAATCCATTCTTTTCTGTTTCGACAGGAGAACCATTTTCCCAGTTGTTTGCTTCAAAATATATGTACGGAATTCCTATGTCATTAAACGGTGCGTGGTCGCTTCTTTTTTGACCTGTAGGATAGGGATAATCGTTATTTCCGTCTGGTGGTAATTGTATGTTCAAGCCAATTTCCTTAACAATTTCGTAGGCTTTAAATACTGCTTCGGTATTATCAACAGTGCCGTTATCATTCACCTTACCGCCATACAAATAAAGGTAATCCCCAGCGAGGACAGTATCAATGTTTATCATCAATATAATATTTTCTCTTTCCTTTTCGGAAAGTGATTCAACGTATGCCCTTGAGCCATACATTCCCGGTTCTTCTGAACCGAAAAATACATATTGAATAGTATAGTATGTTGGAGTGTTGACCATTCGCAGGGCATTTTCCAAAGCAACAGATACGCCGGAGCCATTGTCATCTACACCATGTGTTCCAGCACTATCATAATGTGCGCCAACAATAATCGTTTTTTCGCTTTCTCCTTTTTTGGTTATCAAAATATTTTGACTTGAATTACTTTTTTCACCTCCATCGAATACATTTTGTATGGCTTCATCCATCATAGGCGTGAAATCATCTATTTCAAAAGACTCTATAGCTATGTCGCTTTCCGCATATCCACCATTTAAGAGGACGGACAAAATAAATACAGCCATTTCCGTTTCTTTTTCAGTGCCAGCAACGCGCCCCGGATAGTTTGATTGAATATGTTTTAAAAAATTATATGCGGGTATTCCATAATCATTTTGTTCGGGGGTTATCGAAATTTCTTGGGAAAGTGTTAGGTCTTTGGCTTCTTCAATCAGCTCTGTTTTTTTACTACCACACCCATATAAACCCGTACATAAAAAAGCACATACTAAAAAGCATGAAAGTATCTTTTTCATAAAATCAATCTCCTTTTTTCTCATCACTATCTTTTGACATTTGCGTCATCATTTTCTTCGCCAGCTGCTGGAACAGGTCGGCAGTTTCTTCGTCCATCGGCGCAAGCTGTCCGATCTGTCCGGTTATCATTGCTGTTACATCGTCAATGGAAAGCGGGTTTTGCTTCTGCTCCGACAGTGCGTCCCGCATGGCTTGGAACATAGCGGCGGTCACAGCTTCCCCCGGCTGTTCTCCGTTATCAATGTCTTTCTTAATATCCCGCAGGATAGCAAGGAACACATTTTTGATTTTCTCAATCTCTGCTTCATGTTCCCCCATCTTCTGGGCGTTCAAAAATTGTAAATCCTGCTTTGCTTCCGCCCGGTGTTCCGGGTGTTCTTTCATCAAGTCGGACAGGGAAGCCGTTGCCATCTCGATAAGCTGGTTACGTGCCATTATCCCCTTTGCCGCCGTGTCCTGAAAATAAATCCGTATCAAATCTATCAGCTTGGGAAAATTCCTGTGTTCCAGTAAGCGATTGAGTATTTGCACATCAACAGCACCCGTCACAAGCCCCCTCACGGCTCCCTCTGACAAACCTAATTCAGAAATATCGTAACTTTTACGGACGCTCACGGTGGACAAGCCCAGTATATAGTCTGTCGATACCTTAAATTCCTTTGCCACTCCTATGAGAATATCACTGCTGACCGTTCTCGTCTCGCCGCTGACAATGCAGCTCAACTGGGAAGCGGAAACGCCTATCTTCTCTGCAAGTTCCTTTTGTGTGATATGGTTCCCGTTGCATAAATCGGAAATCCGCTGTCCGGGTGTTCCGGGTAAAGCCATAGATACGCACCTCCTCCACACACTTCCATTATACAGAATGATTGCAAAAATGCAATTTCCAAAGTGTAAACTTCATCAAAATGAAGCGGTCAAAGGTGAGGACGGAAGCCGGGAACAGGAGGTAGAAATCTTCTACCGCTTTATCGGCAAAATTGATTAAATGACATCAATATCTTTAACTATGTGATACCGGCACGACGACGCCGGACATCCAGCTCCTGCCGGACATCGCCATCTTCTTTGGCGTCACGCTCGACGAGCTGTTCTGCCTGACGGACGACAATGAGCTCGACCGCATCCAGAACCGGATCTGGGACAGCCGTCTGCTGCCGCAGGCCGAGCTGGAGCGGGCTGAGCGCTTCCTGCAGTCGCGCATCGAGGCGGGCTACCGCCCCGGCCGCTGCTGGTGCCTGCGCGCCCAGCTGCACAACCATCAGGCGCAGCAGCACCATGCGCTGGCGGCGGAATATGCCAGACAGGCGCTTGCCGTCAGCCCGACGGAGAAGGATGCCCACAGCGAGCTCTGCGAGGCGACCGGCGGCACGTTTGGCGACTGGTGCGTGCACAATCACGCCCTGCGTATCGCCTATTACCGCGAATTCGTTGCGGCGCATCCGGATTATCCGCGCGGCTATCTCTGGCTGCTCGACGACCTCATCGCGGACGGCCGCCTGACGGAGGCGCGGGACTACCTCGAAAAAATGGCCCGCGTGGACGACAGCTACCGCGTGCCGCTCTACCGCGGAAAAATTCTGCGGGCCGTGGGGCGCATGGAAGAGGCGCGCGCCTGCTGGGCCGAAATGGAGGAGCGATTCCCGGACGAATGGCTCGTCAGCCTGTCGCTCGGCGATCTGGCGGCGGAGCTGCAGGACTATGATGCGGCAGAGCGCTATTACCGCCGCGCCCTGACGCAGCAGGCCCCGCCGCGCTATGTCGACGCGCTGGCGTCGCTGGCCAGCCTCCGCGAGCTGCGGGGCGACCCCGCCGGGGCCATCGCTGCGCGGGAGGAGCAGCTGGAGCTTTACCGCACGGAGTGGAGCTTCACGGAGGGCGAGACGGCCGACAGCGTCCGGCGCGACATCGCCCGTCTGCGCGAACAATTATAATTATAATACTATAATAAGGTATTTTCGAGCCGCTACGCATCTTTGCGCTGTGGGCCCTGAGCTTGTCAAAAAAGGATTTTTGACAAGCGCTCAAACGAGACCCGTTTCACTGGGCTCTCGTTTGAAAGGGCTGCGGCTTGCGGCAGCGCACGAAGGGCGCACTCTTCGCACGTTTGCGAGCCGAGCGGTATTTTCTCCGACGTACATGCCGCCGGAGAAAATGATTTCCACTTTTTGCGCTTGCAAGCGCAAACTCTGCGAGGCTTTTTTAACATTCTGAGGGAGCTCAGCTGCAGGACTGAGCTCTCCGTTTTTTTGCCTGCTGGTATCAAATCCGCCTGTCGGGAAATACTGTGACTATTCCCGTTTGATGGGAACAGTAAAACGACCGGAGGATACGGAGCCATGCAGGGCAAGGTGGAGATCTGCGGCGTGAACACGGCGCATCTGAAAACGCTGAAAAACGACGAAATGGTGGAGCTGCTGCGGCGCAGCCAGGCGGGGGATCAGGCGGCGCGCGAGCGCCTCATCGAGGGAAATCTTCGCCTCGTGCTGTCGGTCATCCAGCGCTTTCTCGGCCGCGGGGAGAACCCGGACGACCTGTTTCAGGTCGGCTGCGTCGGCCTTCTGAAGGCCATCGCCAATTTTGATGTGAACCTCAACGTCCGCTTCAGCACCTACGGCGTGCCGATGATCGCGGGCGAGATCCGCCGCTATCTGCGCGACAACAGCGCCATCCGCGTCAGCCGCTCCATGCGCGACACGGCCTACCG
>ENA-UOJD01001612-UOJD01001612.1-human-gut-metagenome-genome-assembly--contig:-P48-NODE-1612-length-22091-cov-5.146215_pt1 | contig 22091 bp, 18 predicted proteins | sample MGYA00242342_ERZ723889 | MGnify/ENA metagenome assembly ERZ723889
TCTCTAATACAGCTGAGTATGGTGATTACATAACAGGTCCTAAGATTATCACAGATGATACAAAGAAGGCTATGAAGCAGATTCTTAAAGATATCCAGGATGGTACATTTGCAAAAGAGTTCTTACTCGATATGAGCGAAGCTGGCGGACAGGTTCACTTTAAGGCTATGAGAAAACTTGCTTCTGAGCATCCATCAGAGAAGGTTGGCGAAGAAATCAGAAAGCTTTACAGCTGGAACGACGAATCAGACAAGTTAATCAACAACTAATTTGTTCGGATTTCCGGATATTTATATACCCCGCCGCTTTCGGCGGGGTGTTTTTTACGCAACAGGTGGAATAATTTAAAGCCTGTATGATACATATTATTAGTATTTGCCAAGGAGACAGATTTATAATGTATAATTTTTCTAAATCAAAAAAAATACTTTTTGCTATAATGGCAGTTTCTTCATTAACATTTGCTGCATGCTCACAAAAAAACAGTTCGGATGAAAATGTGACATCAAATCAGGCACAGACTGAGTATGAGAGCAAATCATCAGGTACACAGGCAGTACAGCAAGAGACAACAAAAGAGCAGATTAAAGGTGTAAATAAAATTGCACTGTATATAGACCACAAGGATACAGGTATACATGAACTTGCTGATACATATTCATCTGCGTGGGTTAAAGGAAAAGATATTATAAGTTTTGACGCATTTGGATGCGATGAAAAGACATTTTCATCTAATGGCATGAACTTTAAAAAATTATGGGAAAGTTACTGGACACAATATGAAGGATATGAGAATTCTAAAATAGGTTATATTGTGAGTTTTAAACTGAAATCAGGAGAGGAAATAAATACTACAATTAAAAATCCTGATGATGTTTTTGTATATAGAAATTATCTTGAAAATTATCTGTATGATGATATAAATCAGGTCCAGGGTGAGTGGTACAGCCATCTTTTACAGTCAGAAGTGACTGATAAAACACGTATGACTTCAATAAAATTTACAGCAGGACAGGATATTGATAAAGTTGGCGACACAATAAAACTGACAGCTTTTGTATACAATTCGGATGATGATTTTGATGCTTCCGGCAATTACAAAGGAAATGTGAGTTATACAGTTACAATAAAAAATACAGCACAATAAAATTAGGAGAGGAATATATAGGTGAAAATTTACATGTTAAGTAAATATTTAAAAAAGGCAGCGGCAGTAATGTCGTCTGTAATGATTTTTTCATTTGCAATACAGGCAGTATCACCATCATTTGTTGCAAAAGCAGACAGTGTAAGTGCACAGACAACAGCGTCAGCACAGGAACAGCAGGAAGTACAGGCAAAACAGCTTACATTAAATCTTTTGGCATCATCTGGAAAGAGCGTGGCAAATCTTTTGGACGATGCGTATACATCTAAAGTGTCATTTGCGGCAGGAGATACACTTACAGTTTCAGCTGATGAACCTATGCAGGGTGTATATCTTAAATGGGCTTCGCTGGAAAGCAGCTATAGCGTGTCATATAACGGAAAAGAGCAGAAAATCACGAAGGAAGATATGCTTCATAAGTATATTGATTTTGGGGAGACAGTTACAGAATGTACAATAACTTTTGAAAGTGCAGCTTCTGTGTGCGATATATTTGCATATGGAAAAGGTAAACTTCCTGATAATGTGCAGGTATGGGAAAAACCATGTACAGACGCTGATATACTTGTATTTTCGACACATGCAGATGATGAAATTCTTTTCCTTGGTGGAGTTCTTGCAACATATGCAGGCCAGCAGGGGCTGAATGTGCAGGTTGCATATATGACAAATTACTGGAATGGTGCGACTGTAAGGGAACATGAAAAACTTGACGGTCTCTGGGAGAGCGGTGTAAAGCATTATCCTGTTAATGGGGAATTTGATGATATATACGCTACAGATCTTAATGGTGCAATGAGTGTTTATTCTTATGATGATGTACTTGGTTATGTTACAGAACAGATAAGAAGGTTCAAGCCGCTTGTTGTTGTTACACAGGATATCAATGGAGAATATGGACATGGAGGACATATGCTTCTTGCAAAGGCTGTATGTGAGGCTGCCGATAACAGCGGAACGGCTTCATTTAAACAGGAATCTGCTGATAAGTATGGTGCGTGGGATGTTCCAAAAACTTATATACATCTTTATGGCGAAAATAAAATCAGGATGGATTTAAGACAGCCGCTTTCAAATATGAAATCAAGAACAGCAATAGACGTTGCCAAAGATGCGTATTTACAGCATGTATCACAGCAGTGGTGCTGGTTCTACGTATCGGATGAATATGAATACAGCTGTGCTGATTTTGGACTTTACAGGTCTACAGTCGGTACTGATACAGGCAATGACATGCTTGAAAATGTAACGACATATGAAGAAAAAAAGCGGATTGAAGAAGAGTCAAAAGCTGCAGAAGAATCCTCAAAACAGGAAGAATCTTTAAAGACAGCCGAAAAAGAGGAGATAAGAGAACAGAAAGCTGCTAAAAAGAGAAACGTAGTTCCGGTTATTATTATTGCTGTTCTGGTTGTTGTGCTTGCAGCTGCCGGAGTGGTTTATCATAATTATATGGAAAAGATGCGCCGCAAAAAGAGAAGAAAAAACAGGGGGAAAAATGGCAGTCATAGGGGTAATACAAGATAATCTGTATAAATCACGTGCAAATATAGCAATAAAAAGGATAAAGAAAAAATGTTCCGGGCTTCCTGTTATGATTCACCAGGTCAGTGAAATCCGTGGATACAACAGTACATATGCACTGCTTAATGCAGTTGTTATTCGTGATGCAGATATTGTAGTTGTTGAACTGGACAGGTTGAATGATATCAGGCTGAAATATCCGGATATATCTGAGAATATCAGCATTGCAGCGGTTCTGAAAGCAGGAAATCCTGGAAATGTACTTATAACAAGAAAATTTGAAAAAAAGTTTGGGCATGCTGTGGCATTGTGTGATTCAATACAGGCTGTAAGGCAGCTTGAAAGCATATTTGATGGTATAGTATGCAAGTATAATGATGATGATACAGTAAAACAGATAGAAAGATTAAAACAGGGGCAGTGTGATGCACTGTTTTTGTCAACAGACAGGGTAAAAGTAACGCAGAGTGAACATATAAGAGGACTTTCCTACAAATATTATGAGGGAAGTGAAAAAGATACATCACAAGGAAAAGCTGTGTGGGTGATAGTGGCAAGATATGATAACAAAGGTCTTATAGATATTCTGGAAAAACTTTCTGATGTAAAAACAGTTGAAATGTGTCGTAAAAAATTGTAGAATGTATTATTATATAAATATAATGCTGTGTGACAGTAAAAATGCAAATATTAATAGTTTAATAGATTATTGGCGAGGATACATATGGAATTTAAAAAGATTGATGATAAAAAGTTTCAGTGCCTTCTTTTTGAAGAAGATTTAGAGGAAAATAATATATCATTAGATGACTTTTTTAGAAATGATACAGAAAAGATACATGGACTTCTTGATGTTGTTATGGAAGAGGCAAGAAAAGAGATTGGTATAGCACCTTCAGGTGAGATGATTTCATTACAGCTTGCACCGCAGCCTAATAATTCTTTGCTTCTTACGGTGTCATCCGGCGGTGATGATATTTCGGACATGTTAAGACAAGCAGGAAAGAGAGCGGCAAAAGCACTTTCTTCAATGAGTCCGAAAGAAAATAATATTATAAAGAATTCAGATGACAAGCGTAAAAAGAAAGTCAAAGAAGCCGAATTTGAAAGTGTTGCCGTCAAAGACGGTGATGAATTTTTTGCGATTGACTGTGAAGGCGGATTTGTTGACAGTGAACTTGCAATATGCAGATTTTCAGAATGGGCTGAATTTGAAAGATTCTGTTCACAGAGCAGAAGAACATGGGGTGTCCACAACACACTTTATAAGGATAATACTGATGTTTATATTGTTCTTGAAAGAGGAAGATGCTCAACTGTAAAGTTTTCTCAGCTTGTTAATGATATGCTTGAATATGGTGAATTTGTACCGGCAAATGTGGAAAAGATAGGATATATAAAAGAACATTATCATAAGATCATAGCTGATAATGCTATTAATATTACTAAAAAATATTGTACTGCCGGATAATTGATAAACAGTATGGAGGAAAAGATGCTTGAATTAAAAGATATATGTTTTAATGTGAGACAGGATTCAAAAGAAAAAGAAATTTTGAAAAATATTAATTTGAAAATTGATGAGCGTTTTGTTGCAATAACAGGACCTAATGGTGGAGGCAAGTCTACACTTGCAAAGATTATAGCCGGAATTGAAAAGCCTACATCAGGAAAAATTATCCTTGATGGAGAAGATATTACAGATTTATCGATAACAGACAGAGCAAATAAAGGCGTAAGTTTCGCATTCCAGCAGCCTGTAAGATTTAAAGGATTGACAGTAAAAGATTTAATTACACTTGCAAGCGGTAAAAAGATAACAATTGCGGAAGCGTGTTCATATCTTTCAGAAGTTGGTCTTTGTGCAAAGGATTATATTAACAGGGAAGTTAATGCTTCACTTTCAGGAGGAGAACTTAAACGAATTGAGATTGCAATGATTATTGCAAGGGGAACAAAACTTTCTTTGTTTGATGAACCGGAAGCAGGAATAGATTTGTGGAGTTTTAATAATCTTATAAGAGTTTTTGAGTCACTTCATGAAAAGATTAAAGGCTCAATAATTATTATTTCACATCAGGAAAGAATTCTTAATATAGCTGATAAAATTATTGTTTTATCAGGTGGAGAAGTGACTGCTGTCGGAACAAAAGATGAGGTAATGCCAAAGCTTATTGAATCATCAGAAGCCTGTTCAACACTTCTTGATAAACTAGCTTAATAATACAGTTAATATATTTGAATGGAGATTATTTAGATTATGGATGCAATACAAAAAAGCATGCTTGAAAAGATAGCGGATCTGCATGAAGTGCCGGAAGGAGCTTATAATATACGTTCTAACGGAGCACTTGCAGGCAGAAATACAACTGCCAATATAGATATTGTTACAAAGCAGGATAAACCGGGAATAGACATAATTATCAAGCCGGGCACAAAAAATGAGAGCGTTCACATTCCGGTTATATTAAGCGAGAGTGGACTGAATGACTGCGTATATAATGATTTTTATATCGGGGAAGGTGCAGATGTTGTGATAGTTGCAGGATGTGGAATTCATAACTGTGGAACTGATACATCAGAACATGATGGAATTCATACATTTTTTATCGGTAAAAATGCAAAAGTAAAATATATCGAAAAACATTATGGTGAAGGTGACGGAACCGGTGAAAAGATTCTTAATCCCACAACTATAGTCCATATTGATGAAGGCGGATATATGGAGATGGAGACAACACAGATAAAAGGTGTTGATTCAACAATAAGAGATACACAGGCTGATTTGAAGGACGGTGCATCTTTAGTTATAAAAGAAAAGATTATGACACACGGAAACCAGACTGCCGAGACTAACTTTGTAGTTAATCTTGATGGTGTAGATTCAAGTGCCAATGTAATATCACGTTCAGTTGCAAAAGATTCATCAAAGCAGGTATTTAATTCAAAAATATGCGGTAACAACAAGTGTTACGGACATACTGAATGTGATGCAATTCTTATGGATAACGGACATGTCAATGCGGTGCCTTCGCTTGAGGCAAATGACCTTGATGCAAGTCTTATCCATGAGGCGGCAATCGGCAAGATAGCTGGAGAGCAGCTTATCAAGCTTATGACACTCGGACTTACGGAACATGAGGCAGAAGAGCAGATTATTAATGGGTTTATGAAGTAATGAGATATGCAGAATTTTTAAAAAAAGATGGTGTAATAGGTTTTGTGGCTCCATCTTTCGGATGTGCCACTGAACCCTACAGAAGTGCATTTGACAGTGCAAAAAAAGAGTTTGCAAGGCGGGGATATATTCTTGTAACCGGTCCTAATTGTTATGAATCTTCCGGAATAGGAATAAGCAGTACGCCACAGAAGTGCGGAGAGGAACTCACATATATGTATATAAACAGCAGTAGTGATATTCTTATATCATGTGGTGGTGGTGAGCTGATGTGTGAGACTCTTGAGTATGTTGATTTTGATAAAATAAAGAATTCACCTCCGAAGTGGTACCTTGGATATTCTGATAATACCAATTTTACTTTTTTACAGACAATACTTAATGATACAGCATCTATTTATGGTGTGTGTGCAGGTGCATTTGGCATGAAACCGTGGCATAAAGCAATTGATGATACATTCCGTCTTATCACAGGAAAGAAACTGCGTTTTACCGGGTATGACAAATGGGAAAAGGAATCATTAAAATCAGAAGAAAATCCTTGTGCGACAATGAATGTCACAGAAAAAAGAATAACTCCTGCATTCATTGGAAGTAAAAGGATAGCTTGTGAGGATACTGATATTACTTTTTCAGGACGTTTAATTGGCGGATGTATGGATTGTCTTGTTAATATTTTAGGAACAAAGTATGATAAAGTTGCTGATTTTAATGAGCGATATAAAGAAGATGGTTTCATATGGTTTCTTGAAAGCTGCGATTTGAATGTATTTGCCATAAGACGAGCTATGTGGCAGATGGAAAATGCGGGATGGTTTAAGTATTTAAAGGGCTTTGTGATAGGACGTCCGCTTGTATTCGGACAGGAAATGATGGGGCTGGACCAGTATGAGGCTGTTCTTGGAATTATAGGAAAATATAATGTTCCTGTCATCATGGATGCAGATTTGGGACATTTATCACCGACAATGCCGCTTATCTGTGGAAGTGTAGCAACAGTCAGCATAAAGGGAAATAATTACAGTATAGATATGAAACTGATATAAAAAATGGCGGGCAATAATTTGCCCGCTATTTTATGTATAAAATAAATTTCCTAAAAGACAATCGGAATGACGTGATTCGAACACGCGACCTCTTCGTCCCGAACGAAGCGCTCTACCAAACTGAGCCACATTCCGCAATAATATTTCCGGATATAATCAATATGCCAAAAACATTATATATTTTAATAGCATTTTACATAAATGTCAATAAAAAGTTCTGCTTTTAAGAAAGTTGATAAGAGATGTGCATGCACTGTCAGATGGAAGTGATTTGCTGTATGCAAAGCATATCTGGCGTGGCTTTATAGTAGATGGTGTTTTTATCTGAATAAGTGATTTGTTATTAAGCTCTTCTTTTATGAATTCTTTAATAATGCATCCGACACCGAGACCGGTTTTTACAAAGTCAATTAAAAGCTCCATACTATTTACTTCCATGGCTGTGTCAGAAGAAATTTCCCAGCTGCTTAAATAATTGTTGATAAATTTTCTTGTAAGGTTGTTTTTATCAAGAAGAATCAGGTTTGAATTGTTTATTATATCATTTGAAGATATGTTTTCACGTTCAATCAGTCCTTTGGCATATTGCGGTGATGATACGAATATGTCATGAATCTGGCCGGCACCTATATAGTCGAGTTTTTTGGCTGAATCTGGTCTGGCAATAAGTCCGATATCAATTTCGTTGTTTTCAATAAGCTCAATTGTGTGGCTTGTTGACTGGCACGATATTGTTATCTGCATATGTGGATATTCTGTAAGAAAATCTTTGAGACAGGGAAGAAGAATGTGCTTGCACAGAGTTGAACTTACACCAATTCTTATATGTCCTATTCCAAGTTCGTGTATATGCCTTAATGTATCTTCACCTGCAGAAATTGTCTCAAAAGCACTGTGAAGATATCTGTAAAGTATATTTCCTTCATTAGTTAAAGTTATGCCTTTTGATGAGCGTTTTATAAGGCTGACTCCAAGTGATTCTTCAAGTTTTTTGATGGATTTACTGACGGCCGGCTGGCTGATATAAAGCGACTTTGCGGCACCGGATATGCTTGACGAACGTGCAACTGTAAGAAATATATGATATAAAGGTATATTTGCTGAATTCATAATGCCTCCTTGAATGATTTATGAAATGCACTAATGTATAACTTCAAGTTATAACTGATATGTATAATATGTATTTGCATTATATCAATAAGTGTATTAGAATACAATAAAAGCATTTAAATTATAGTCTGAAAGGATGGTAGATAAAGATGGGAATGACAATGACACAGAAGATTCTTGCTGCTCATGCAGGTCTTGACAAGGTTGAGGCAGGACAGCTTATTGAGGCAGATCTGGATCTTGTACTTGGTAATGATATCACATCGCCGGTTGCGATTCATGAGATGGATAAGATGACTGTTAAAACTGTATTTGATAAGGATAAGATTGCACTTGTACCAGATCATTTTGTACCTAATAAAGATATTAAGTCTGCTGAACATTGTAAATGTGTAAGACAGTTTGCAATGAAGCATGATATTACTAATTATTTTGAAGTTGGACAGATGGGTATTGAGCATGCACTTTTGCCTGAAAAAGGACTCACAGTTGCCGGTGATGTTATTATCGGTGCTGATTCACATACTTGTACATATGGTGCACTTGGTGCATTTTCTACAGGTGTTGGTTCTACAGATATGGCTGCCGGAATGGCAACGGGCAAAGCATGGTTTAAAGTACCTTCTGCTATTAAGTTTAATCTTACAGGCAAGCCTTCAAAATGGGTAAGTGGTAAAGATGTGATACTTCACATTATCGGTATGATTGGTGTTGATGGTGCTCTTTACAAATCAATGGAATTCACAGGTGACGGAATTGCGAACCTTACAATGGATGACCGTTTTACAATTGCCAATATGGCAATAGAAGCAGGTGGAAAGAACGGTATTTTCCCTGTAGATGATCTTACAAGAGAATATATGAAAGAACATTCAAAGAGACCGTTTGTAGAATATAGTGCAGATGATGATGCAGAATATGAACAGGTTTATGATATTAATCTTGCAGAGATTAAGCCAACTGTTGCATTTCCTCATCTTCCTGAAAATACACACACAGTTGATTCTATAGATGATATTAAGATTGATCAGGTTGTAATCGGTTCCTGTACAAATGGCCGTATAGATGACCTTCGTTGTGCGGCAAAGATTCTTGAGGGAAGAAAAGTTGCAAAAGGACTTCGTGTAATCGTAATTCCTGCAACACAGAAAATCTATCTTCAGGCAATTGAAGAGGGTCTTGTTCAGACATTTATCAACGCAGGTGCTGTAGTAAGTACACCTACATGTGGTCCATGTCTTGGCGGTTATATGGGCATTCTTGCTGAAGGCGAGAGATGTGTTTCAACAACTAATAGAAATTTCGTAGGACGTATGGGACATGTTGACTCAGAGATTTATCTTGCAAGCCCGGCTGTTGCGGCTGCCAGTGCTGTTACAGGTAAAATAAGCCAGCCATCAGAACTTGGTTTATAATATAATTTGAATATAGATTAATGGAGGATTAGTGATGAAAGCAGAAGGAAGAGTTTTTAAATATGGCGATAATGTTGATACAGATGTAATTATTCCTGCAAGATATCTGAATTCATCTGACCCGGCAGAACTTGCTACACACTGCATGGAAGATATTGATAAGGATTTTGTTAAAAATGTAAAAAAAGGTGATATAATTGTTGCAAATAAGAATTTTGGATGTGGTTCTTCAAGAGAACATGCTCCTATTGCAATTAAGGCAGCAGGCGTAAGCTGTGTTATTGCTGAAACATTTGCAAGAATTTTTTACAGAAATTCAATTAATATCGGACTTCCTATTATTGAGTGTCCTGAAGCTGCAAAAGCTATCAATGCAGGTGATGATGTAGAAGTCGATTTTGACAGCGGTGTCATAACAGACAAGACAACAGGCCAGAGCTTCAAAGGACAGGCATTCCCTGAATTTATGCAGAAAATCATAAAAGCAGAAGGACTTATTAATTACATTAATAATAAGTAATAAGACAAATAAATATTATTAAAATATAAAGCACCGGCATATTTCGTATGCCGGTACTTTAGTCATATACATATAAGAAAAATAGTAATAATGTAATATATCAATCCGCTGACAACTAGTGTATTATAATGATTAAATTTCTCTATAAATATATGGTTTAAATGAAAGGAAATAAAATGCAGAAGAAAAGCAAAAAAAACGCATCTATTGCCCATAAGATGAGAAACGGATATAACAAAGTAATCAAAATAATGATAGCATCTGGAATTTTGTCACTTATAGTAATTGTGTTGCTTCTTGCTAACATGCTTAATTATGTACAGAAGGTTGAGCGTGCAGACAGAGCAGTAAAGATATGTATAATTGATGTTAATTCCGCAGCAAGAAGTATTCGTGAAATGGCACTTAATACAGATAAGTCATCATATAATACATATGAAAGTGATGTCAAGGATATATTAAATAATGTTAACTCAGAACTTCTTATATTAAAAGGTCTTAATACAGTTGATACGGATTTATATAATCAGTATTCAAAGGCTTTAAATGACTGGGGAACAATTGGATATTCAATTATAAAAGAAATAAAGGCAGGAAATATTACTGCTGCAACAAATGATATACTTAATAAGTGTACACCGGCACTTGATAATGTAATCAGCATCGGAGATAAACTTGATGCCGATACTGATGTAACAAGAAATACTGCAATCTGGTTTACATTTTTCTATGCTATAGCAGGAATTGCAGCAATAATTATATTTGTTATTGTAGCAATAGTTATTTCAAAAAAGACAAGTAAGAATATTGTCAATTCTATTATGCTGCCACTTGGTGAAATTGAAAAAGTCGCAGCAGAACTTACACAGGGAAATCTCCACAGTCAGCTTGATTATCATTCTGATGATGAAATTGGACAGCTTGCACATAATCTTAGAAAGTCAATAAGAATTTTAAGTTCATATGTTGACGATATTGGATATTCAATGAAAGAATTCTCAAAGGGTAACTTTGCAGTTCAGCCTGAAGTTGAATGGAAAGGTGATTTTGTTGACATTCTTAATTCATTTGTTGCATTTGAAAACAGTATGTCTGATACAGTAATCGGAATACAGAGAGCAGCTAATGAAGTATCAGGAGGAGCCGGACAGGTCGCTGAAAGTTCTAATGATCTTGCACAGGGTGCAACAGATCAGGCTGCAGTTGTTGAAGAGCTGACTGCTAGTATCACTAATGTGGCTGAACAGATTGACAAGAATGCCGAGAATACAAAGAATATAAGCACCAGTGTTGATAATCTCGGAAAAGAGATTGTTACAAGCAATGCAAGAATGCAGGATATGGTTGAATCTATGAATGAAATCAATGAGGCATCTCAGCAGATAGACCAGATTATTGCAACAATTAACGAGATTGCATCAAGAACGAATCTTCTTGCACTTAATGCTTCAATTGAGGCAGCAAGAGCAGGCGAAGCTGGAAAAGGCTTTGCAGTTGTTGCAGACCAGGTAACAGTTCTGGCTGAGAACAGTGCCAAGGCTGCAAAAGAATCAGCAGTACTTATCAGCAATTCTGTAAGTGCGGTTGAAAGAGGTATGGTAATTGCTAATGAAACAGCAGGAAAACTTGAAAAAGTTGCTGATAATTCTAAGCAGATTACAGTCGATGTAAATGATATAGCTGAGACTTTGAAGGCACAGACGGATGTGATTCATCAGATTAATGAAGGCGTTAACCAGATTAATGATGTTGTTCAGACAAATTCAGCAACTTCACAGGAATGTGCTGCTGCAAGCCAGCAGATGAGCAGCGAAGCTGAGAATCTTAAAAATCTTATACGTGAACTCCGCGTTATTAAAAAGTAATATGATAACTCCTGCGACAGCTTTTACGGCTTCGCAGGAGTTTTTTACTGCATGGAAATTTTACAATGAATCAATGTATTTTCTGAACTTTGAAGGCAGGATTATTTTATTGTAAATTGAAGCGTATTGTATAGAAGAAATATTTTCAATGTAATTACGTTCATATTTTACAGATGTTTTCTTTTCGGTCATATCAGCAGCTTTGTTATATGCAATTGCAGCTTCATTTTCAGCTTCATATGTTCCAAGCTGGTACATTCCGTTGATGTGGATGGCAGCACGATATAATTTTTTGCCGTTTTTTTCAATCATGCTCACACCATTATAGCGGTTGATGACACAGATGTTTTCATAACGGTAATCACATGAATCCCCATTTTTAAAAATGTAGTCACGCCCCTCGACAGAGTGTGCACGGATTCCATAACGGGAGAGAATACTTGTCTGCATTCCAAAATCATTTACATAATAGTACCCGCCGCGTGCAATGATTTTGTGGGTTGAATAATAAAACAGGCTGTCCGTATTGAAAATAAGCGTTTTATCAGGTGACAGAAAATAGAGAAAAAACTTTTTGCACAGGTAAACAGGCGTCTTTATATATATTCCGTTATCTCTGAAATTAATAAGTATTATGTATTTTTCAAAAGGAATATTCATGTCTGGAGAATAAGATGTTGTGTGGAGTTCTGTATTTATGATGTGCAAATCGCTGCGGGACAATATTTCGCATGCTTCATTGTAAGTTACGGCGGCTTCATTTTCAGAAGAGAAACTTCCGAGACTTATATGTTTGTTTTTGTGTGTTATAGAAGAACGATAGTAAACAGTACCGTCTTTTTTATATGCAGTATAAACTCCGGCTGGCATATATTTTCTCCTTTTTTTTAAATGAATGTGTAAATTTGCAAAATAATGTTGTGTTTATTCATAACTATGTTGTATAATAACAAATGATTATATGGTTTTATTATATGTCAATGATGTTGATTTTTCCATATAAAAATTAGTAAATGATATTAAGGGTGGAAAGAAGAATGAGTTTGTTTTACAAAAGTACCAGAGACGACAGCGTAAAGGTTACTGCATCACAGGCAATATTAAAGGGACTTGCACCGGACGGCGGTTTATTTGTACCGGAAAGTATTCCTTCATTTGACAAGAGCCTTGAAGAGTTATCTAAGATGTCATACAAAGAAGTGGCATATGAAGTAATGAAGCTTATGCTGGATGATTTCACAGAAGAAGAGTTAAAGGCTTGTATCGACAAGGCATATGATGAAAAGTTTGATACAGATGTAATCGCACCGCTTGTCAAAGCTGATGGTGCTTATTATCTGGAACTTTTCCATGGTGCAACTATTGCATTCAAGGATATGGCACTTTCAATACTTCCACATTTGCTTATAACTTCAGCTAAGAAGAATGACGTACATAATGAGATAGTTATTCTTACAGCTACATCAGGCGATACAGGAAAAGCTGCACTTGCAGGATTTGCCGATGTTAAGGGAACACGTATTATTGTATTTTATCCTAAGAATGGTGTCAGCCCGATTCAGGAAAAACAGATGGTTACACAGAAGGGTGATAATACATATGTAATCGGAATCAAAGGAAACTTTGATGATGCACAGACTGGTGTAAAGAAGATTTTCGGAGACAAAGAGCTTGAAAAAGAGATGGCAGAGGCAGGATTTCAGTTTTCATCAGCTAACTCAATCAATATCGGACGTCTTGTACCACAGATTGTTTATTATGTATATGCTTATACAAGACTTCTTGCAGATGGTGAGATTAAAGCCGGAGACAAGATTAATGCTGTAGTTCCTACAGGTAATTTTGGTAATATCCTTGCAGCATTCTATGCTAAGAATATGGGACTTCCTATTAACAAGCTTATTTGTGCATCAAATGAGAATAAAGTATTATATGATTTCTTCACAACAGGTGAATACGACAGAAACAGAGAGTTTGTTCTTACAACATCTCCTTCTATGGATATTCTTATTTCAAGTAACCTTGAACGTCTTATCTATAGAATTGCCGGAAATAGTGCAAAGAAGAATTCAGAGCTTATGGAATCATTAAAGAACACAGGCAAGTACGAGATTACACCTGAGATGAAAGCACAGTTATCTGATTTCTATGGCAATTATGCAACTGAAGCTGAAGATGCAGCTACAATAAAGAAGCTTTATGAAGATACAGGATATGTTATCGATACTCATACAGCAGTTGCTGCTACAGTTTACGAGAAATATAAGAAAGAGACCGGCGATGATACAGTTACAGTAATTGCATCAACAGCAAGTCCATATAAGTTTACAAGAAGCGTTATGGATGCTATTGATTCAAAGTATGACAGTATGACTGACTTTGAACTTGTAGATGAATTAAGCAAGATTTCTAATGTTGCCGTTCCACAGGCAATTGAAGATATAAGAACAGCACCTGTTCTTCATGATACAGTATGTGAAGTTAATGAGATGAGTTCAAGCGTTAAAAAGATTCTTGGAATTTAATCGGAATTAATTATAAAGCATAAAGCTTTTGCAAAATGGATTGGAATCTGTTTTGCAGAAGCTTTTTTCATATCTTGTATCAGAGGGGAGAATATGTTTTCAATTATATGGAAAATTTGAAAGACTAAAATGAAAGCGGGGTATTATATGCAGGACGATTATGGGAATGTAACATTAGTTAATGTATCGGGAATTTATGATGAACAACCTTTATTTATTGATAAATTAAAAAAAGGCGGTGCTGGAGTTATAGATGCTGTCAGTATGACAGGGACAAACGGATATTGTGATGATATGGCAAAAGAAAATTTTCGTGAAATGATGAAAGAATATCCGACAAAAGGTATTCATTTTATTGATGGAGGCAATTACCATTATCTCACACTTTTATGGTTAAGTCTTATAGAGGAGCCGTTTGACCTGATAGTGTTTGATAATCATTCTGATATGCAAAAGCCGGCATTTGGTGATGTTTTATCATGCGGCGGCTGGATTAGAAATCTGGTGGAAGATTCCGGCTTTAAAGGGAAAGTAACTGTTGTAGGTGTTGACAAAGATAATATAGATAAAGAAATGAAGGAGCTGGGGGTAAAGTTTATTACAAAGCAGACAATACTTAAAAAGAGAGGACAACAGTATGGTCTTGAAAATGAACTTATAGATAAATGCTGGACAGGAAAAAGACCTGTATATATTTCGGTTGATAAAGATGTGCTTGATGAAAAAGAATATAAAACAAACTGGAATCAGGGAATCATGAGTGTTGATGAGCTTTTTTCAATAATTGAGGACACATTTGAAATGCGTAAAGTTATAGGCATGGACATCTGCGGAGAGATGGATGAGGCGGTAAATTCAGAATTTGGCAGCATTTATAATGAAATAAACCAGGCAGTTAATATGAGATTTTTAAAGTTTAGAATTTCTTAATAAAAAAATTTAATAAGGGTGTTGACATTAATATGAGGTAGTGTTATTTTATGTATATCAAATGTTAGCACTCAAATTTAACGAGTGCTAACATGAGATAAACAAGCAGCATTTATTTATGGATAAGGAGTGAGAGTCAATGGAACTTGATGACAGAAAAGTTAAGATTCTGAAAGCAATCATTAAAAATTATCTTGAAACAGGCGAACCGGTTGGCTCAAGAACCATATCCAAATATGCAGATTTGAAACTGAGTTCGGCCACAATCAGAAATGAGATGGCAGACCTTGAAGAACTTGGATATATTGTCCAGCCTCATACATCAGCAGGAAGAATTCCTACAGATAAAGGCTACAGATTTTATGTGGATGATATGATGAGTCAGAAAGAGACAGAACTTGTGAACAGGGAGCAGGTAGTGACAGACAGAGAAAAAGAAGTTGAGTCAATGCAGGGTATCCTTTCACAGAAGGTCGATAAGGTTGAAGAACTTCTTCAGAATGTTGCAAAAGTGCTTGCAAAAGATACTAACTATGCAACGATGGTCAGTGCACCACAGGTTAAGGGTAACAAGCTTAAATTTGTCCAGCTTTCGCAGCTTGAAACAAATAAGATTCTGGCGGTTATTGTTATGGAAGGCAATATAATCCGTAACAAGGTAATAACAGTAAGTGAAGATTTATCACAGGAGAATCTTTTAAAGCTTAACATTCTTTTGAATACGAGCCTTACAGGACTTTCATTGCAGGAGATGAATCTTAGTATTGTATCTAAGATGGAGAATCAGGCAGGAGAGCATATGCAGCTTGTAAAAGAAGTTGTTGATGCTATTGTGGAGACAATAAGCGGAGAAGATAATTTAAAGATATATACCAGCGGTGCAACTAATATTTTCAAATATCCTGAGCTTAGCGATTCGACAAAAGCAAGTGAGCTTATATATGCACTTGAGGAAAAACAGTCACTTACTGATTTTGTAAAAGATACAGAGAGTGATGATTCCGATAATACAGGAATTCAGGTATATATAGGAAATGAAGCACCGGTTGAGTCAATGAAAGACTGTAGCGTAGTTACAGCAACTTATGAGCTGCAGGATGGCATGCGTGGAACGATAGGTATTATCGGACCGAAACGTATGGATTATGATAAAGTTGTTGAAAAACTTAAGACAATTCAGAATCAACTGGATGATGTCTTTAAGAAATCATAGGAAAGGTTGGATATAAAAGTGTCAAAGAAAGAAAAAGATTCAAAGAAGAAAGATGAAAAATTAGAAAAAGATATTGATAAGACTGAAAAAAAAGACGCTGAAACTGTAGAAGCTCAGGCTGATAACGCAGATGCAGATAACACTGCAAGCGATGCGGAGGCAGCAGGTGATACAGATAATGATAAATCTGATAATAAAAAGAAAGATCCACGAGACGCTGTTATTGATGAACTGCAGGACAGAGTTAAGCGTCAGATGGCTGAGTTTGACAATTACAGAAAGCGTACAGATAAAGAGAAGTCAGCAATGTTTGAAATGGGAGCTTCAGATGTAATTAAAAAGTTACTTCCTATTGTTGATAATTTTGAACGTGGTTTTAAAGCAATCACGGATGAAGAAAAGGAAACACCATTTGCCAAAGGTATGGATATGGTTTACAAGCAGACAATGAAGATGCTTGAAGATCTTGAAGTTAAACCTATCGAGGCAGTTGGTTTGGAGTTTAACCCGGATGTTCATAATGCAGTAATGCATGTTGAAGATGATTCAGTAGGCGAAGGAATAGTAGTTGAAGAATTTGAGAAGGGTTACACATATAGAGATACTGTGATTCGTCACAGCATGGTAAAGGTTGCCAATTAGTTGGATTTTGAGTGATTAATTGCAGCATTTACATTATGACAATTGAAATTAGTATTTAATGTGCATTGCACAGAAAGGAAGATTAATATGGGAAAGATTATTGGTATTGACTTAGGTACAACAAACTCATGCGTAGCAGTTATGGAAGGCGGTAAGCCGGTTGTTATCGCAAATACAGAAGGTCTTAGAACAACTCCTTCAATCGTAGCATTTACAAAGAATGGTGAAAGACTTGTAGGTGATCCTGCAAAACGTCAGGCAGTAACAAATGCTGACAAGACAATTTCATCTATTAAGAGACATATGGGTACAGATTACAAGGTTGAGATTGATGGTAAGAAATACACACCACAGGAAATTTCAGCTATGATTCTCCAGAAATTAAAGGCTGATGCAGAAAACTACCTCGGTGAAAAAGTTACAGAAGCAGTTATTACAGTTCCTGCATACTTCAACGATGCACAGAGACAGGCAACTAAGGATGCCGGTAAGATTGCAGGCCTTGATGTTAAGAGAATTATCAACGAGCCAACAGCAGCAGCTCTTGCTTATGGTCTTGATAATGAAAAAGAACAGAAGATTATGGTATACGATTTAGGTGGTGGTACATTTGATGTATCTATCATTGAAATTGGTGATGGCGTTATCGAAGTTCTTGCTACAGCTGGTAATAACAGACTTGGTGGAGATGACTTTGATGAGAGAATCACACAGTATATGCTTGATGATTTCAAGAGTAAGGAAGGCGTAGATCTTTCTACAGATACAATGGCACTTCAGAGATTAAGAGTTGCTGCAGAGCAGGCTAAGAAGGAACTTTCAAGTGCTATGCAGACAAATATCAATCTGCCATATATTACAGCTACAGCTGAAGGTCCAAAGCATTTTGATATGACTCTTACAAGAGCTAAATTTGATGAACTTACACATGACCTTGTTGAGAAGACAGCAGAGCCGGTAAGAAATGCATTAAATGATGCTGGTATCACAGCTTCTGAACTTTCAAAGGTATTACTTGTAGGTGGTTCTACAAGAATTCCGGCAGTACAGGATAAAGTAAAACAGCTTACAGGACATGAGCCAAGCAAATCATTAAATCCAGATGAATGTGTTGCTATTGGTGCATCTGTTCAGGGTGGTAAACTTGCAGGTGATGCCGGTGCCGGTGATATCCTTCTTCTTGATGTAACACCACTTTCACTTTCAATTGAGACAATGGGTGGTATTGCTACAAGACTTATTGAAAGAAATACAACAATTCCTACAAAGAAGAGCCAGATATTCTCTACAGCTGCTGATAATCAGACAGCCGTTGATATCAATGTAGTACAGGGTGAAAGACAGTTCGCTAGGGATAACAAGTCACTCGGTCAGTTCAGACTTGATGGTATTCCACCAGCAAGAAGAGGTGTTCCACAGATTGAAGTTACATTTGATATTGATGCTAATGGTATCGTAAATGTATCTGCTAAGGATTTGGGAACAGGTAAGGAACAGCACATCACAATTACAGCAGGTTCTAACATGTCAGATGCTGATATTGATAAGGCTGTTAAGGAAGCTGCTGAATTCGAGGCACAGGATAAGAAACGTAAGGAAGCAATTGAAGTAAGAAATGATGCGGATTCAATCGTATTCCAGACACAGAAAGCACTTGATGAAGCCGGTGATAAGCTTGATGCTAATGATAAGGCTGCTGTTGAGACAGACCTCAATGCATTAAAGAGTCTTGTTGACAGCACAGATGCTGAAAATATGACAGATTCACAGGTTGATGAGATTAAGGCTGCTAAGGAAAAACTTATGGAAAGTGCACAGAAGCTTTTTGCTAAGCTCTATGAAGCACAGCAGGGTGCAGCCGGTGCAGGCCCTGATATGGGTGCCGGTGCAGGTCATGATATGAACAATGGTTCAGCTTCTAATGGTAATCCTTATGGCGATGATGTCGTTGACGGTGACTACAAAGAAGTGTAAAATCAATTGATGTTTAAACGGATTTACATGCAGTAGTGAAAGTTACAGAGCGTGTATTGATTCATTAAACATTGGAGCTTGAATTAAACTGCATGGGGCAGAAAGCCCTGTGCAGTTTTTGGTGAAAAAAGCAAAAATTTTACATGTGTATTAGACAAACACAGAAATGGAGTTAATATGGCAGATAAAAGAGATTATTATGAGGTTCTTGGCGTTTCAAGAGATGCCGATGATGCTGCAATAAAAAAGGCATACAGGCAGCTTGCAAAGAAGTACCATCCTGATACAAATCCCGGTGATAAAGAAGCTGAAGCGAAGTTTAAAGAGGCATCAGAAGCATATGCAGTGTTAAGTGATGCTGAAAAACGTCGTCAGTATGACCAATTTGGACATTCTGCATTTGAAAATGGAGGTGCCGGCGGCGGTGGCTTTGATTACAGCAACATGGGAGATATTTTCAGCGATATATTTGGCGGTGGAGATATTTTTGGAGATTTGTTTGGCGGCGGTTCAAGAAGAAGAAACAGTAATGGACCAATGCGTGGTGCAGATGTAAGAAAATCTGTCAGAATTACATTTGCCGAATCGGTAAAAGGAACGAGCAAGAAGATAGATATTGAATTTAAAGACTCATGTCAGAAGTGTAATGGTACAGGTGCAAAACCTGGTACTCAGCCTGAGACATGTCCTAAGTGTGGCGGTAAAGGTCAGGTTGTATACACACAGCAGTCATTTCTTGGCATGGTTCGTAATGTCCAGCCTTGTCCGGACTGTAACGGTACAGGTAAGATTATTAAAGAAAAATGTCCTGACTGTCATGGAAGCGGTTATATCAACACAAGAAAGACTATCGAAGTTACAATTCCAGCCGGAATTGATAATGGTCAGAGTGTAAGAATACAGGGCAAAGGTGAGCCGGGTGTAAATGGCGGACCAAGAGGAGATTTGCTTGTAACAGTAATGATTTCAGCAGACCCTGAATTTAAGAGAGATGGATATAATATAATGTCAGATGTTGTTATATCTTATCCAACAGCAGTTCTTGGCGGTGAAGTAAAAGTTAAGACTGTAGATGGCGAAGTGGTTTACGAAGTAAAACCGGGAACGGCTTCAGGCACGGTTGTACGTTTAAGAGGAAAAGGCATGCCGACTGTAAGAAACAATGCAGTGCGAGGCGACCATTACATCACAGTTATCGTAGATGTTCCTAAACGTCTTACAAATGAGCAGAAAGAGGCTTTGATTGCATACGACAAAGCACTTACAGGCGAAGAAAAGCATATAAAGAAAAAGGGATTTTTCAAATAAAAAAAATAAAGTCTGTTTTCACCTCGGGATTAAAAATCCAATATGTGAAAACAGACTTTATTTTTTCCACGTTTCATGAAATGGAGGACAATTTTCATCTCGGCATTAGAAATCCAATATGTGAAAACAGACTTTTTTTCTTCGTTTTAAGAAGCGGAGGATAGGTTTAATTACAAATAAATATGGATATAAATGCAAAAATGTGATAATATTAAAAAGAATATAGTTTCTTCACAAAACAAGGAGGATAAAATCCTCTCCTCGTTGGAGAGACTCGGATTTTGTAATACAAAACAAGGAGGATTTATGACTGATATAAATAAACTGAATTTATCAAAATATGATGTAATTTCCGTTGAAAAGCTTGAAGATTTAGATTCTACAGGGCTTTTATTAAGACATAAAAAGAGCGGTGCAAGGATTGCCATTGTTTCCAATGATGATAATAATAAGGTATTTTCTATAGGTTTTAAGACACCGCCGTATAACGATACAGGGCTGCAGCATATTCTTGAACATTCGACACTCTGCGGTTCAAGAAAATATCCTGTGAAAGACCCGTTTGTAGAACTTTGCAAGGGGTCGCTCAACACATTTCTTAATGCTATGACTTATCCGGATAAGACTGTATATCCCGTTGCGAGCTGCAATGATGTGGATTTCAAAAATATTATGGATGTTTATATGGATGCGGTATTTTATCCTGATATTTATAATAAGCCACAGATTTTTAAGCAGGAAGGCTGGCATTATGAACTTGAAAATGAGGATGATGAGCTTAAAATCAATGGCGTTGTATATAATGAGATGAAAGGTGTATATTCGTCACCGGATGACGTGCTTTCAAGATATACATGTGTATCTTTATTTCCTGACACGCCTTACAGATTTGAGTCGGGCGGTGAGCCTGCTCATATACCTGAACTTGATTACAATGAATTTCTTGATTATCACAAGAAGTTTTATCATCCTGTAAACAGCTATATTTATCTGTATGGTGATATGGATGTACAGGAAAGACTTGATTATCTTGACAGGGAATACCTTAGTGATTTTGATGCAGATGATGTAGAGATTGACGCATCAATTCCTGCACAGAAGAGTTTTGAAAATGATGTTTTTAAGGAATTTAATTATGCTGTAACGGATGACGAACCGCTTGAAAATAATGCATTTCTTTCATATAACAAGGTTGTTGGAACATCACTTGATGCAAAACTTTATCTTGCAATGCAGATTCTTGATTATGCACTTATCATGGCTCCCGGAGCAAAGTTAAAACAGGCTCTTATTGATAAAAATATAGGAACCGATATTTACAGCAGTTTTGAGACATCTGTGTATCAGCCGATTTATTCAATTATTGCTAAAAATGCAGATGAAAATAAGAGACAGGAGTTCACAGATACAATTAATGAAGTGCTCAGTGATATTGTAAAAAATGGTATTGATATGCGTATGATTGATGCGGGAATCAATTATTATGAATTCAAATACCGTGAGGCTGATTATGGTGCATATCCAAAGGGATTAATGTATTATCTCACAATGATGGACAGCTGGCTTTATGATGAAAATAAGCCGTTTATTCATATTGAGGCGGGAAAGACATTTGAGCAGATTAAAAAAGAAAAAGAGTCAGGATTATTTGAAAAAATAATCGAGGAGTGGCTTGTAAATAATCATCATGGTTC
>ENA-UOJD01001628-UOJD01001628.1-human-gut-metagenome-genome-assembly--contig:-P48-NODE-1628-length-21845-cov-9.995089_pt1 | contig 21845 bp, 18 predicted proteins | sample MGYA00242342_ERZ723889 | MGnify/ENA metagenome assembly ERZ723889
ATGTTCGTGGCTTTTCGACATTGGAGAAAAGAGCACAGAAAGGGGCACCCAAAATTGAGCTTAGAATTTCTTAAATTATGTAAGGAGCCATTAATTATTTCGAAATTATATATATCAACTGCTCAAGACGGCTCCTTTTAAAGCTCTTTTTCTAACATTAATCACACAAACAAACTCCAATTTGTGTCAATAATCTCCGTCTCTGCTGGTACCTACTGATATTGGAATATTATGACAACTTTAATTTTTTGCCCCGTCCCCAATAACAAAAAATTGTTGAAAGCAATTAATAAAAATGATATCATATACCTGCAAAAGATAAAGGAGGAGTAATTGTGGCAGATGTAAAATGGACAAAAGAGCAGCAAGATGCTATATATGACAGTGGTTCAAATATACTAGTTGCTGCAGCTGCGGGTAGTGGTAAAACAGCAGTTTTGGTTGAAAGAATTATAAATAAAGTTATAAATGAAAATGTTGATATAGATAAAATATTGGTAGTTACATTTACAAATGCAGCTGCCAGTGAAATGAGAGAGCGTATATTAGAGGCTATATACAAAAAAATGGAAGAATTTCCAGATAACAAAAATTTACAAAGACAAGTTATCTTAATAAACAAAGCCAGCATTTGTACAATAGATTCATTCTGTTTAGATATAATTAGAAACAATTTTTTCGAAATAGATGCATCAGCAAATTTCAGAGTTGCAGATACTACAGAAATAGAGCTTTTAAAACAAGAAGTAATTGATGATATCTTCGAAGAAAAATATCTAAATAACGATAAAGAATTTTTAAAACTAATAAATACATACACAACATACAGAGATGACGAGCCATTAAAAGAGCTACTTTTAAATATATACAGATACATTCAAAGCAGTCCATTTCCAGAAGAATGGCTAGAAGAAAAAGTAGAGATGTTTAATTTAAAAGATAAAATAAACCAAGACTTTTCAAAAACAATCTGGGGACAAATTCTTTTACAAACATTAAAAGAAGAAATTTCTGATTATATAATAAATTTTAGAAAAATAGAAAAAGACTTAAATAAATACGAAGAATTACAAAAATTTAAACTAGTAATAAGTGAAGATATAATAAACTTAGAATATGTACTAGAAAATCTAAATGAATGGGACAATGCATACGAAAAGGCTAATTCAATAGTATGGTCAAAATGGCCAACAGATAGAAAAGTAACATTAGAGCTAAAAGATACAGCAAAGGCTTTAAGAGATTCAATAAAAAAGAAATATAATAAGTCAATTTCAAAAATATTGCTATATGATTCAAAAGAAGCAAATGAAAACATATACAATATGTATGATATTTTAAAATCAATAGAAAACCTAATATTAGAATTTGGGGTTCAATTTGCCAAACGAAAAAAAGAAAAAAATATAGTAGACTTTAACGACATAGAGCACTTTGCATTAAAAATTTTGCTAAAACATGAAGACGGAAAAATAGTAGAAACAGACATAGCAAAAAAATATAAAGAAAAATTTGTAGAAATAGCAATAGATGAGTATCAAGATAGTAACCTAGTTCAAGAATATATCTTAACAAGTGTATCAAAAGGAAATAATATATTCATGGTTGGAGATGTAAAACAAAGTATTTACAAATTTAGACAAGCAAGACCTGAGCTATTTTTAAATAAATACGAAAATTATTCTTTAAAAGAGCGGAAACACAGAAAATGGTCAAAAAATTCAACTATTCAAAAACTTCAGAAGTAGAAAAAATATATTAGATGTAACAAATATGATATTTGAAAATATAATGAGCAAAAAACTAGGAGATATTTTATATGACGAAACTGAATTCCTAAATCTAGGAGCAGATTACAAAGAGCCAGAAGATGCTACTGTAACAAATTATGCAGGCAAAGCAGAGCTACACATAATAGACTTAAAAGAAGAAGAAATAAATGTTTTTAAAGATACTCCCGAAGAAGAAGAATCTGAATCTTCATCAAATGCAGATAGAATAGAAGATGTAGTACTTGAAGCAAGATTTGTAGCAAGACAAATAAAAAATTTGTTAGAAAGTGACTATATGGTATTTGACAAAAAAACAAAAGAATACAGAAACATAACATACAAAGATATAGTAGTACTACTACGTGCAACATCTGTAACAGCACCAATATACGAAAACGAAATAGCAAAATTAAACTTACCAGTATTTAGTGATGTATCATCCGAATACCTAGAATCAATGGAAATACAAACAATAATGTCTGTATTAAAAATAATCGACAATCCAATGCAAGATATTCCCTTAGTAACAGTTTTAAGGTCAAGCATAGGAGGATTTACAGATAATGACTTAGTAGAAATCAGATTAAAAAATAAAAAACAATCATTTTATCAATCCTTAAAAGAATACGATGGAGATGAAAAATTAAAGTCAAAAATAAATATATTCTTAACTAATATAAAAAGATGGCAATCACAAGAAAAATACATGCCATTAGATGAATTAATTTGGCAAATATACATAGATACAGGATTTTATAACTATGTAACACTAATGCCAAACGGAGCTTTAAGACAAGCTAACTTAAAAATGCTTTTTGAAAGAGCAAAACAATATGAAAGCGCAAGTTTTAAAGGATTATTTAATTTTATAAGTTTTATAGATAAACTACATACAAGCAGTGGAGATTTATCATCAGCTAAACTAATAGGAGAAAATGAAAACGTAATAAGAATAATGAGTATCCACAAAAGTAAAGGTCTAGAATTTCCAGTAGTATATTTATGTGGTACAGGAAAGCAATTTAATATGCAGGATTTAAACAAAAATATATTACTACATCAAGATATAGGAATAGGACCCAAATACATAAATAATGAAAGAAGTATAGAGTACAACACATTAGCAAAAGAAGCAATAAAAATCCAAACAAAAATAGAATCACTATCAGAAGAAATGAGAGTACTATATGTTGCACTAACAAGAGCCAAAGAAAAACTAATAATAACAGGAATATCAAAAGATGCAGATAAATCTTTTAAAGAAAAGCAAGAGCTAATAGAAACATACAAAGTAAGTGGTAATAACAGGTTTAATGAATCTATTTTAAAAAGATATAAAACATATTTAGATTGGATAACATTGGTATATTTCAACAATATAAATACTGTAAAAGATTACATAGACTTAGAAGTACATAAAAAATCAGATTTGATAAAAGAGTTTGATAAAAAAGTGGAGCAAAATAAAACAAGAGAAATATACAAAGAGCTAGAAACAAGATCAAAAAATGTAAAAAAATCAGATATAGAAGATTTAAAGAAAAAGTTATTATGGATATATGGATATATGGATTCTGTAGTAATACCAACAAAAACATCTGTAACAAAAATAAAAGAGCTAGAAAATGAAGAAAACATAGTAAGTTTAGAAGAAATATCTGAGCAAAAAGAATTTAAACCAGAAATTGCAAAACCAAAATTCCTAAATGAAGAGCAAAAATTATCAAGTGCTCAAAAGGGAACTTTAATGCATTTATGTTTCCAAAAGCTAGATCAAAATAAAGAATATACAAAAACATCTATACAAGAGCTTGTACAAAATATGGTAGATAAACGTATTATAACCAAGTTAGAAGCGGAAAGTATTAATATAAACAAACTAGTAGAATATACAAATTCTGAATTATGGCAAGAGCTAAAGAGTGCAAAGAAAGTATTTAAAGAGCAACCATTTTATATAAATTTAAAATCAAAATACATATATGACAATGATTCTGATGATAATATATTAGTACAAGGAATAATAGATTTATATTATATAAATCAAAATGATGAAATTATATTGGTTGATTATAAAACAGATAGAGTAAATCATGGAGAAGAAAATAAATTAACTGAAAAATATAGTAAGCAATTAGAAATATATACAAAAGCACTAAGTCAGGCTTTAAATAAGAACGTTGATAAAAAATTTATATATTCTGTGTACTTAAATAAAATGATTGAATGCAAATAATGAACTTTGAACTTTAGGGATGTTCTTTAAAGTTCACTTACAAATTTTAGAAAGGAATGATAATAAATGAGATTGGATAAATTTCTAAAAGTTTCAAGAGTTATAAAAAGAAGGACTATAGCTAATGAAGCAGCAGATAATGGGAGAGTTTCTGTAAATGGAAAAGTAGTAAAACCTAGTTATGAAGTAAAAGTAGGAGATATAGTAGAAATACAATTTGGAGATAAAGTTTCAAAATTTGAAATAATAGAAATTCCTAAAGTACAGGGTAAAAATATGGGAGAATTAATTAAAATATTATAAATTATATAACAAAAGGAGGATAACATAGGCTTGCACCAATGTATCCTCCAATTGTAATTTAGGCTACTTTAACCTCAATAACACATTTACTGGATGGATCCATCTCATACTGCTGATGACCAAAACCAGTAACTGTGTATTCAAGCGAAGTAAGACCTTCTGCCAATAATCCGATGGCCCAACGGGGACCTGTATATCGAATTGAAGCCGAATTGAATTCTTCAAACACAGCATTAGGAAATGTTGTGTCTGTTTCATTCAGTTCTGATAACTGGTACTTGTGACCAAGCACCAAGTTTTCGTAGATGGCTGCAATGCAGTCAATTACATTCTTTTGCAAATCTGATATGCGTTTTTGCAAATCTTTTTCCATTGGAAAATCCTCCTAACAAATGTGAATATTTTTATTCGAATGAGACTTAATTATATACCATAAAAGTTGCATTGTCAATATAAATAGCAGCAAAATTATGTTACCTTTTTCGACAAAATATACAAACTGATTTGAAATAAATTAATAGTTCTATGTTACTGATAGTGCATTATTAAAGACAATATGAAATGAAATAATCAGGTTACATAAAATTGACAAAACAATCAAAAAATGGTATAATAAAAAAGCATAAAACCTAGCCCAATAATGGGATTGCCTCTAGGAATTTTTTCAACAAGAAAGGTGATTAAAAAATGACAAATATTGTATTTGCATTTATAGCGACATTTTCATATAGTGTTGCGACAAGAATCTTAGGTTTGCCTGTATGGATAGCAGCAGCTCTGATCGCGGTTATTGGATATGGTAATTGCATGTACATAAAAAGAAAATTATGGAAACAGCAGGTGACCATGGCAATCTTTTCAGTTGTAATTACAACAGCTATTGCTTATGTATTAATGACAAACATTACAAACATATGGACAATGGCATTTGTAGTTGCCACCACTTCAGTAATCTTAGATTTGAGCCTGAATGTAGGCCTACCAATTATAGCAAGAGCTTCTGTAGATTCAAAGCTCGATATGTACCGTAAAATGATTGTAGCATTGTTCAACAATGTGGGCATATATTATGCTACGTTTTATTGTACAAAATCGAAGTTCGTATCAGCATTGATACCTGCCTTTTTGGTAATTGCAGTAATTTTTAAAAAAAGTAGTGGTAAAAATATCATGAAAATAAAGTTAACTGCATCAATAATTGCAATTACGTTAGGCTTGGCGTTAAACTGTTATGGGAGAGTATATCCGTTTATATTAGGAATCTCACCCGTAGTGGAATTGGCAGTGTATAAACTCTTTTTGAGTTGTTATATAAAGCCAAAGTCTAAATGTAAGCAGATTATTCCTAAAATGCAGAATATGGATACAAATTCAGCGTTTGAACCAGAACCTGAATCAGAACCTGAATCAGAACCTGAATCAAAGCTTGAACCAGAATATGAATCAGAGTTTGAGCCAAATTCTGAATCATGGTTTGAACCAGATCCTTATGCTGAACCAGATCCTTATGCTGAACCAGATTTCATAGACTTAGAGCCATCACCAAATGTGGTAGATGTCGAAGACTATCGAGTTATCACACCTGAAACTACACCTGAAACAGAAGCGAAGAGTGTAGTAAAGGTAAGAAAAATTGTTAAGCCTGGTACTAGAATCAGGAAAATCAAAGCACGTATACAGCCAAGATAAAAAAAGGAGAAAAGTGATGTTGGGCAATGCATCACTTTTATTTTTGCAAAAAATTAATACAAATATTAAAAAATATTTCAAATAAAATATAAATGCTTTTCCGCTATTGACAAAAAAAATAAAAAATGCTAACATAAAAACTAATTAAATTAACTATGTAAAAAAGAAAAAAAGTAGAAATCTATAAGTCAAAATAAAGAGAGGTAATGGTAGGTGTAAATTATCAGAATATAGAAATCGAATTACAATTCTTATAGTAGTTACGCAAAAGATTGCGAAAATCTAAATAAGGCAAAAGTAAAATTTTGTAAATAAAGGTGGTACCACGAGCTAATTCGTCCTTTAAGCGGGATGAATTAGCTTTTTTTGAACTTTAGGGACGTTCCTTAAAGTTCACAAAAATAAAAGGAGGTAAAAAAATGGAAGGATTAGATTTAATTAAACGCAAATCAGTACAAATTATTTCAGAGGAAGATTTAGAAAAAAAATTAAAATCAGGTAAAAAATTAACAATAAAACTAGGAGCAGACCCAAGTAGACCAGATTTACATTTAGGTCACACAGTAGTTTTAAGAGCACTTAAAACATTTCAAGAAATGGGACATGAAGTAGTATTTATAATAGGCGATTACACAGCAATGATAGGAGATCCAACAGGTAAAAGCAAAACACGTCCAGCCCTAACATATGAGCAAGCACATTCTGCAGGAGAAAGTTATTTTAAACAAGTAACAAAAATACTAGATCCAGAAAAAACAAAAATAGTATTTAATTCAGAATGGCTTTCAAAATTAAATTTAAAAGATGTATTAGAGCTAGCAAGCAAATATACTGTAGCAAGAATGTTAGAAAGAGATGACTTCAAAAACAGATACGAAAACAATTTACCACTAAGCATGCATGAAATGTTTTATCCATTAATGCAAGGATATGATTCAGTTGCAATAAATGCAGATATAGAAATAGGTGGAACAGACCAAACATTCAATCTTTTAGTAGGAAGAGAGCTACAAAAAAATTATGAACAAGAGCCACAAGTAGTAATAACATTTCCACTATTAGTAGGTTTAGATGGAAAAGAAAAAATGAGTAAATCTCTTGGTAACTACATAGGAATAGACGAAGCACCAGAAACAATGTATGAAAAAGCAATGAAAATACCAGATGATGTATTATTCGATTACTTTAAATTAACAACAGATCTTGATTTAGCAGAAGCAGAAAAATTAATAAAAGAAGATATAATAAAAGCACATAAAAAATACGCAGAAGAAATAATAACAATGTATCATGGAGCAGAATTTATAAAACAAGCAGAAGAAAGATACAGCAAAGTTGCAAAAGGAGGAATTCCAGAAAATATAAAAGAAGTAAACTTAAGCAGTGAAGCACCAAAAATGAAATTATGTGACATATTAACAAAGGTAGAATTTGCAACATCAAAAAGTGAAGCAAGAAGAATGATACAAGGAAATGGAGTAAAGGTAAATTCAGAAGTTGTAAATGATATAAATGCAGAAATTGAAATAAAAGGTGAAGTTGTAATCCAATTTGGAAAAAATAAATTTGTGAAGGTTATATAACAAGAAAGTGAACTTTAGGGATGTTCCTTAAAGTTCATAATAAGAAAAAATGAAGAAACTTTGGAGTTTTCACTTTAAGTGAATTTTGAACTTTAAGGAACGTCCCTAAAGTTCACCCAAAGTTCAAAATAAGAGGTGAATTTTAATGAAGAAAAAAATTACGATAAAAAATATGCATATATTAGTTATAATAGTAGGAATATTATTCAATGCAATAGGCATAATGCATTCTAACATCTGGTTTGATGAGAGCTATTCAGTAGGAATGGCATCACATAATTGGGGAGAAATATGGAATATTGGAGGCAATGATGTACATCCTGTATTATATTATTGGATATTAAGTTTAATAAATGTAATAACAGGAGGAAGTATAATTGCATACAGAATATTTTCATTAATATGTATAGCATTATTAAGTATATTAGGATATACTCATATACGTAAAGATTTTGGAGAAAAAACAGGAATACTATTTTCATTCTTTTCACTATTTTTACCAGAAATATGTTTATTTGCAAATGAAATAAGAATGTATCCACTAGCAATATTATTAGTAACAATTTTAGCTATATATGGATATAGAATTTACAAAGGTGATACATCATGGAAAAATTGGATAATATTTGAAATAACAAGTTTAGCTTGTTTATATACACATTATTATGGACTAATGGCAGCAGGAATAATAAATATTATAATGTTAGTTAATTTTATAAAAAATCGCAGAAAAGAATCAATAATAAGAATAGTAGTATTTGGCATAATGCAAGCTATTTTATATATTCCATGGCTTATGTATTTTGTATCACAATTACAACATGTATCAAATGGATTCTGGATAGGATTTGACTTTCCAAATACACCAATAGAATTATTAAGTTACCAATTTATAGGAAATTTAAATTACTATGTAGGATTTGGAATATCAATATTACTATATATTTATTTAGGAATAAAAATATACAAATTAAGAAAAAACAAAGAAGATATATTACCAATAAAATTATCAATAGGAATATATATAGCAGTTATATTAGCAGCAATAGTAGTAACAATCCTAGCAAAAACATCAATAATATTATATAGATATTTATTTGTAATAACAGGATTATATATATTTACAATAAGTTTTATACTAGCAAAAGAGCAAAATAAAAAAATCATAATATCAGTATGCTTAATAACAGCAATATTAGGAATAACCAGTAATGTAATTATGATAAAACATAACTACAGCACTAAAAATATGAAACAAATAGAATATTTAAATAACAACATACAAGAAGGAGATATAATAGTATATTCAGACATAATAGGAGCTGGATCTGTAATTGCAGTTAATTTTCCAAACAATAAACAATATTATTACAATGCAGAAAATTGGGGAGTAGAAGAAGCATATAAAGCATTTGCACCACAAATGAGCACACATGTAACAACTGAATTTATGAATGAATTATCAGGAAGAATTTGGATAATAGATGGATGGTCTGATACATGTTATAAATCATTATTTGATAATGATGAGTACACATATATAAGTCAACAATCATTTGAAACAGATTATCATGATTATCATTACACAATTACTCTAGTAGAAAAGAATCTTTAGTTAGAACAATAATTTAAAAATACTCCACTAGTGTAAAAGAATATTGGAGGAATAAATGGATGAAAATATATTAAAACAAAAGAAAAAGATAGGAATATCTCTTGGAATATTCCTAATAATATCATACCTAGCAGCATATGCATTAACGTTTTTAGTTAATAAACTAAATATAGCAAATAACGAAAATAAGTACTTAATAACATACATAATTAATGCAATTTCAATTTATTTAATAGGATATTTATTTACAAAATTAATTTTAAAGAATACTGATGAAATAGAAAAAAAGGAAAAGAAAAAATTAAAATTTAGTGAATTTTTACTATTAATATGCATAACAATAGGTGGAGCGCAAATAACAAATCTTGCAACACAACTGATAATGACAATAGCCAAATCAATATTTAAAATAGAAATTAACAACGATATAACTACACTTATTCAAGAATCAAGTACAATATATCTAATAATATTTGCAGCTATATTAGGTCCAATATTTGAAGAGCTAATATTTAGAGGAACAATGCTAAAAAAATTAAGAGTATATGGAGACAAAACCGCTATATTATATACAGCAATAGCATTTGGTCTATTTCATTGTAATATATCTCAAATTCCATTTGCAATAGTGTGTGGGTTAATATTAGGGTATGTAGTTGTAAAAACTAATAATATAATATATCCAATAATCTTACATATTATTTTAAATAGTATTAGTGTAATACTAACAACTTTATTAAAACTAAAGCTATGGCCAGTAATAGTGCTAATAATGTTGTTTGTACTTACATGTATAATTTTAACCTTAGTATTTGTACCAATAAAACTTGCAACAAATAAAGTAAAAATTGAAAATGAAAGTAAATACAAAAAGAAAAATTTGTATAAAAATATAGGTTATATTTTTTCAATAATAGTAGTAATAATATTAACAATAGTGGAAGCTATTTAAAATTTACTATAAGTATTTAGCGATATAATAATATATATTGAGTATATATTATCTTACAAAAATATGTAGCAACTAACAAAATAAAAAATAAGGAGGAATAAAAAAATAATGGATTTTATAAAGGCAATTATATTTGGTATAGTAGAAGGAATTACTGAATGGCTACCAGTAAGTAGCACAGGTCATTTAATTTTATTAGAAAGTTTTATGAAATTTAAAAATGTATCAGAAAACTTTTTTGATATGTTTGATGTAGTAATACAATTAGGTGCAATACTTGCAGTTGTATTAATATATTTTAAAGATATCTGGCCATTTACAAACAAAAAGGGAAAAGGTTTTTCAAATCATGGATTATTATCACACTTAGATAGAAATATAACAAATTTATGGGGAAAAATATTAGTAGCATGTATCCCTGCCGCTGTAATAGGATTGTTATTTGACGAAAAATTTGAAGAGCTATTTTATAATCCAACATGTGTTGCAATAGCATTAATTGTATTCGGTATAGCATTTATAGTAATAGAAAATTGGCATAAAGGAAGAAAATCAAGAATAAACAGTATATTATCAATTACATATAAAGATGCTCTAATAATAGGGGGATTTCAATTATTAGCAGCAATATTTCCAGGGGTATCACGTTCAGGAGCAACAATAATAGGAGCTTTATTAATTGGAATATCTAGAAAAGTATCTGCAGAATTTACATTTTATTTAGCTGTACCTGTTATGTTTGGTGCAAGTTTGTTAAAAGTTGTAAAATTCGGATTAAGCTTTACAGGAACAGAAATAATAGCACTTTTACTTGGAATGATAACAGCATTTGTTGTTTCTGTTGTTATTATAAAATTCTTAATGAATTATATTAAAAAACATGATTTTAAAGTATTTGGATGGTATAGAATAGCACTTGGAATATTAGTACTTTTACTAGGATGTTTTGGCATAGTAAAATAAATTTATTAATATTTTTATAAAAAAATGTAATAAAAATAAAATCACGGAATATAATTATATAAATATTTACAACTTGTCAATTTAGTGATAAGATGTAAAAACCCCATAAAATGGATTTAGCAACTTTCATGTTCAACAACTAAAGCCGATACATCTAGGCAAAGATATTCTTTAGGAGGTGAATAAGCCATTGATAATACCGTGGTTAAACGAAAATATAAGAGATTTTAAAAAACGCTCTGTCAACTTAAAGGAAAATCCTAAAAACGGAATTATCTTAATTTTAATTGGCGAACAAATTTCATTATTCAAATCAAGAGACGGAGCTTTTGAACTCATAAAAGAAGACGTTATAAACTATGACAAAATAGCAAAAGAAAGGAGTATAGAGCAGAGGTTAAAAATCGTAATAGACTCTATGTACGATGTAAATGATTTCTTCTTTATAGAAGAAAGCTTAGTACATAAAATATTATATGGATTCACAAAGTGATACATACTAAACGATTAATCTGCTATCCATGAAAGAGCTAATTGTTAATTGGGTACAAAAAGGCCACTGCAATGCAGTGGCTTTTTTGTACCCAATTAAATTTTTACTTAGTTTCATCTTTTAAAATATGCTCAATAAAATGTTTAATTAACATTGATGAAATTTTTATTTGGTATATCCAGTACTTTTTATTATATCCTTACTAATATTTTTTACAGTTTCAGTTGGTTCATAATTTTCTACACCGAATAAATCTTTGTGTAATTTAGATACATTGCTTTCCAAATCTACAGGAACACCGTACCATCTATCCTTAGTAATACCTTTTGTTTCATAAGGCCATCCAAAATTATCAATAACATTAAATGAAGCAATTTTTGGAATCATGCTCATTATTTCTTTTTCACTAATATTAGTAGAAACATGAGGTAAAATAGTATCTGCTAAATTATTTAATTCACCGATTCCCATTGATTTGGCTTTGTTAAATACAGCCATTAAAACATCTCTCATACGTTCTGTACGTTTATAATCTCCACCATCTGTATAACGAATTCTAGAATAAGCTAATGCTTGCACACCATCTAATGTATATTGACCAGGAGTAGTAATATTGCTAGAAGATGTACCAAATTGTTTATTAAGAGCATTTATATATCCATTAATGTATTTTACTTCTTGAGAATCTATGTACATATCAATACCATGCACAGAATCTACAGTAGTATGAACAGTATCAAAATTAATAGCAACAAATTCTGTAATATTTAAATCTAAATTCTTATTTAAAGTGTTTAAAGCAAGTTTTGGTCCGCCATAAGAATAAGCATGTGTAACTTTATCTAAACCATGACCGTCAATATCTAAATAAGTATCTCTATAAACCGATATGATTTTTACATCTTTTGTTTTTTCATTAAGACTTAAAATCATAATACAGTCACTTCTATTACCAGTACCGAAAGTATCTGCTCTAGCGTCTATTCCAAGAAGAGCTATATTTCGGTATGTAGTTAAAGAATCATCAACACCTTCATTTACTGTTATATCTGAGCTTTTTAAATCTACATATTCAATTTTTCCTAATTTATTTTTTAAATAAAAATAGCCTGTTGTAACAGCGGCAATTACAATTATTAAAATTGATATAAATAGAATAAGTAGAATTTTTAAAAATAAATTCATTTTTTTCTTTGGCTTTATTTCAAAATTATTTTCATTTTTTGACAAAATTATCACTTCTTTCTTAAATATATACTTTATAGTTTACACTAAAATAATTAAAATGTAAAGTGATTTTACTAAAATACTTTACATAAACACAATAAAATGCTATAATTAAGGGGTACGCTCATAAACTATGGTGATAAGTGCGAAGGAGGTATTTATTACAATGCACGCAGAAGCCAAATATGAAATCAAAAAACGGCAAGAGCTTCAGAATTATTCTGAAGTAGTAGTCAAGATTTCAGAAAATGAATTCAAGTGGTTAGTACCATTTGGCGAAAAATTAAAAGGCAAAATTAAGCCTATGCCTTTAGTACCAAAAGACTTTACAATTAAGGAATCTGACAATGGCTGGGAAACTATTCTTGCAGTACACGAAGAAAAGCTGGGGAGAATTGTAGTATATGGTTATCCACCAACTAACTATATAGACAAACGCAAATCTATGCCTGGTGAATATCCATTCTTTTCAGTTACAATGCAATTCGCTTTAGGAACTGTAAGCTGTATAAAATTTGAAGGCAGCAGGAACAGTAAAAACGAAACAGAAATCTGTAATGAAGTTCTTCAGCGGGTGGTACCAGTAATTTTGTATATGCAAAATTATCTTTCTTATGCAATTGTATCAAAAAGGAAGATTTCAATAGGAACTGGAAAACAGAAAAGAGCAATAACTCAAAGAATATACAAGCCAAAAAGGTTTGAAAACCCTGTTCCAGAAACTCACACATTTATTGGCGAAACTGTCGATATTGAAAAACCACAATTTCAGCATCTTGACGATATTAAAGAAGGTATAGTTTTAACTATAGAATCGAGAGATGATATAGAGTGGTTACAGGAGTTTGCTGAAGATATACGAAAAGAAAATCGTAAAGCAGCTCGAAAAGGCGAAAAAATTGAATATCCGTTCTTTGATGAAACAAAAATCCATAATATCTCCGCGATTCGAGTATATGTGGATAAAAAGAAAAATGAAAAGTCATTTATGCAGCTTCAAATTCATAACATAGAAAATCAAACATATCAAATTGACTATTTTGATGAAGAGCTTATGGATGAATGCCAAATGATTATTTTGGCAGACTTATGTTATGATCCTGTGAGATACGATATAGTATATGTAGCAGGAGATGGCGAAGTAACAGGCCCAGTAGATGAATATGCCAGACGGCTTGTGGTTCTTTTAATGGATGCAATGACTTATTTGCGACCATATCAAGAAAACGGAGAAAAAGAAGATGTAACAATTACAAAGCTTCCTGAAATCTTTTGATTATTTGGACTAGAGGCAAAATTAAAAAAAGAGCATAAACTTTATAGTTAATGCTCTTTTTTTATGTGAATAAGAAATATAGAAGAGAAAATTGACATAAAATGACAAAAAATACAAAAATACCTTGAAAAAAGTTTAATAATATGATAAAATTAAAACATTCTCGTAAACGGAAAGATACAAAATGTTAACTACAATAATTTTAGTTAAAAAAGCGTAAAAATGTGAATTCAAGCTAAAGAAAAAAACTATACAATGTAAATTTATGTTTACTGATAATAGAAAGAAATGTTGAAAACAAAAAATTGGGGGTTTTCTATTATGGAAAGATTGATAACTGAAATTGGAGAAGTAGAACAGATTGAAAAAAGCAAAGCTATTACAAAAGGAGAAGTAAAATCACTAGCAAAGCGTTCAAGAGTATTTAGAGCAATGCAACTTGTAAAATATCATTTGAGGAATGATTCATATAGATTTATAAAGAGGACATTTGATATATGTGTAGGTGTAGTAGGCACAATGTTATTATTACCAATAATGCTAGTAGTGAAAATAGCTAATTTAAAACATGGAGATAATGAACCAATACTATTTAAACAAAAAAGAATAGGAAAAGACGGAAAAGAAATTAACATATATAAAATACGCTCAATGGTTCCAAATGCAGAGCAAGTGTTAGAAAAATTAATGAAAGAAAACCATAAAATAAAAGAAGAATATGAAAAAAATAAAAAGTTAGAAAATGATCCACGTATAACAAAAGTAGGAGCTTTTATTAGAAAGACAAGCTTAGATGAGTTTGGTCAATTTATAAATATATTAAAAGGAGATATGACATTAGTAGGACCACGTCCATATTTATTAAGAGAAAAAGAAGATATGGGAGAATATTACAAAGATGTAATACAATGCAAACCAGGATTAACAGGGTTATGGCAAGTTGAAGGTAGAAGCGATATTGGTTTTGTAAATAGATGTAGGTTAGATAAATTTTATAATGAGCATAAGGGAATGTGGTTTGATATGAAGATATTTTTTAAGACTTTTGTGTCAGTGTTAAAAAGAGAAGGTGCAAGATGAAAAGGAAGGATAAGTAAAGGTAGATGAAAAAATGAACCAATAAGAGTCGCCCATTCTAGTAATGTTTAGATGTGTGCGAGTAACACACTATAAGAATTAAATGTTGTGTAAAAATTCTATCAAAAAGAAAAAGTTTAAATCAAAAAATGTATAAAAAATTAATAGTCATGACAAAAATATAACTTCTTTGTTACTCTAAAGAGTAACAATTTTTATAAAAATAGTAAAAAAAAGAAATTTGTATGATATCCTATTCAGTTTACATAAAAATATGTTAATGTAAAAATATAAATTGATTTTCAATTATGAGATTAATTGTTTATAAATTTAATAAACTAGATTATGTAACGATATTGTAAATTAATATTATTCCTAATGGCTTCTAGGAGTTTATATTAATAAAAAATCTTTTTGAAATATTATAATATTGGAATGCATATCGATTAAGATATTCAGTTTTATTTAGAAAGTGGAGTGTTTATAAATGAAAAAAGAAAAGCAATATCCCAAATATAGTGTTTTAATGTCATTATATTATAAGGAAAAACCTGAATGGTTAGAATATAGCATAGATAGTATGATGAAACAAACGGTTAAATGTGATGAGTTTGTTTTGGTTGAAGATGGACCATTAACAGAAGAATTAGATGAAGTTGTTAATAAATATTTGAAAGCATATCCAAATATTTTTAAAATTATAAAAATCGAAAAAAATGGGGGACTTGGACCAGCACTAAAATTGGGGGTGGAAAATTGTAAAAATGAGTATATTGCTAGAATGGATTCTGATGATTATTCAATTCCAACAAGGATAGAACAACAGTTTAAAATTTTTGAAAAATATCCAGAATTGGGATTAGTTGGTAGCAATGTTGAAGAGTTTGAAGGCAATATTAAAAATATAAATTGTCATGTTGTTTTGCCAGAAAAACATGATGACATATATAAATTTTCAAAAAAAAGATGTCCATTTCGTCATCCATCTCTTCTATATAAAAAAAGTGCTGTATTAAAAGCAAATAATTATAGAGAATTTTATTTATGTGAAGATTATGATTTATATGTTAGAATGTTGACAACTGGTTGTAAATGCTATAATGTTCAAGAATTCTTAGTTTATATGAGAATTGGAAGTGATTTTTATAAAAGACGTGGTGGTTGGAGATATATGAAAACAATTTTAAAATTTAAAAACGAGCAATTATCAACTGGCTATTTTTCAATGTTTGACTATATTAAAAGTACTATTCCTCATATTATTGTTTGTCTAGTTCCAAACAAGTTAAGAGATTGGATATATAGAAATTTATTGCGAAAGAAGGAAAAATAATTGAATTTTAAAAAAATAAAAATAAAATTTAAAAATAATAAGAAAACATCATGGATATATGCAATTTTAAAGAAAATATATTTTTTTATGCAAAAGTTTATTATTAGTATTTTTTGTATAATATTTAAAATTATGCCTATTTCTCCCCAAAAAATTGTTGTTGTTAATTATAACGGAAAGGGATATGGGGATAATATAAAGTATATCGTAAAAGAATTATTAAAAGCAGAAAAAAAATTAGATATAGTATGGTTAATTTCAAATGAAAATAAAGTGGATGAAATCCCAAGTAATGTAAGATGTATCAAAAATGAATCGATAAAAGCTTTGTTTGAACTATCAACAGCTAAAATTTGGATAGATAATACTATTAAAAGGTTTAAACCGTTTAAAAGAAAAAAACAAATATATATTCAAACATGGCATGCTGGTTTAGGAATGAAAAAAGTTGGAGTAGAAGTAAAAAATTGTGATTCCACATACTTAAAACAGACAAAAGATGATGTTAATATAACAGATATAGTTATATCAAATAGTGATTATAGAAGTAACTCTTTTAGAAATAGTTTTGGTTATAATTGCGAAATTATGAAAATAGGATCTCCAAGAAATGATATATTGATTAATAAAATTAACGATAAAGAAATGATAAATGAAATTAAAACAAAATTAAATATTTCTTTAGAAAGAAAAATTCTAATGTATGCACCTACATTTAGAAGAGATTCTACGATTGAAGTATATAATATTAATCTTTTAGAAACTAAAAATAATCTAGAAGAAAAGTATGGAGGAAATTGGGTGGTATTGTTAAGATTACATCCATATATATCTATGTTTAGCTCTGATTTCAAAGAAAATAGCGATAGTTTTATTGATGTAACAAATTATTCTGATTTGTCGGAATTATTATTAATAACAGATTTTTTAATTTCAGATTATTCAAGTTTAATTTTTGATTATTCAATAACGAAAAAACCAGCTTTAATTTATGCTCCAGATTTATCAAAATATATTGAACAAGATCAATTAGCAGTCCCTCTTGAGGAACTTCCTTATGAGATTGCACTTAATAATGAAGAATTGAAAAATCATATTAAGAATTTTAATAATGTACAATACGAAGAAAAACTAGAAGATTATTTCTATAGAAATGGATTAATTGAAAATGGTGATGCATCTAAAAAAATTTGTAATAAAATATTAGAAATCGTGGGGGAATAGTTATGAAAAAATATAAAATAGGTTATACACAAGGAACGTTTGATTTATTTCATATAGGTCATCTAAATTTAATTAATAATGCAAAAATGTTATGTGATTATTTAATTGTAGGTGTTAATGACGATGAATTAGTTATGTCATATAAAAATAAAATTCCAAATGTAAATGTTAATAACCGTGCAAAAATTGTAAGCTCTATAAAGGGAGTTGACGAAGTTATCATTACAAAGACTTTAAATAAAAGTGAAATTTATAAAAAAGTTAAGTTTGATGCGATTTTTATAGGTGATGATTGGAAGGGAAATGAACGTTGGAAAAAGACTGAAGAAGAATTAAAATTATTAGGAACAGATGTAATTTATTTACCACATACAGATGGTATTTCTACAACTGATTTAACAAAAAAAATAAAAGGAGTTAATGATGAAAAAAATAAAAGTTTTACAGATTAATGCTGGGTCAAAAAATTTTGGTGGAGTTTCCTCCTTTTTATTTAATCTATATAAGAATATTGATAGAAATAAATATGAGTTTGACTTCTTAACTCCTAATTATTCAACATATGGGATGGTAAAAGAAGAGATAAATAAATTAGGTGGAAATGTATATGAACTAAAATGTGACGGATTATGGATAATAAAAAAAATTCAGATTTGTTTTAGATTCAGTAAATTCTTAAAAAAAAATCAATATGATATAGTTCATATAAATTCAGGATCTTATTTTTTCAATCTTATGATTGCAAAATTATGTAAAAAAAATAAAATTAAACATGTTATAGTTCATTCACATAATGGATTTAATCCCAATAAAAAAATTAAAAACTACATAATAAAAAAATTTCAGTTTATATTACCTAAATATAGTGATAAGCAATTAGCATGTTCTTTGTTAGCAGCTAAGAGTATGTATAAAGAAAAATTTATTAAAGATGGTAATGTGGATATTATCAGGAATGGAATTAATATAGATGATTTCAAATTCGATTTGAGTTGTAGAGAAAAATATAGATTGAAATTTAATATTCAATCAAAGTTAGTAATTGGAAACATTGGTAGGTTCGTTGAACAAAAAAATCATTTATTTTTGCTACAAATATTTAACGAAGTATTAAAAATTAATGATAATGCTATATTGATATTAATAGGAGAAGGAGAATTAGAAAAAAATATAAAAGAAGAGGCTAAAAAATTAATGATTGATAAAAAAATTATTTTTTTAGGAAAAAGAGACGATGTAAGTAAACTTTTACAGATGATGGATGTATTAGTTATGCCATCTTTGTATGAAGGTCTACCTATTACATCAATTGAAGCACAAGCTACAGGTTTAAATATGATTATTTCTAATAATATAACTGAAGAATTAAAAATAAATGATAACGTTAGATTTCTAGATTTAAATTTAAATCCTAAAATATGGGCTGAAGAAATAATAAAAATTTGTTATTCAAATAATGAGAGAGAATATGCTTATAAAAATATTGAAAAAGCAAAATATACTATAAAAAAATCAGCAGTAGAAATAGATAGGATATATACAAATTTATTAAATAAAAAGGATAATGAAATGAAAAAAAATGAGTTAAAAAAGTTAATATATGAAGATAAAAAAATATATGATTGTAGTGATTTTTTACATTTGATTTATTATAAATGTATTGGTGAAAAAAAATATAAGTTCTATTCAACAATAAAGGCTTCTAGAAAATTACAATATTATAAAAACAAAAATAATAAAATAATTTATTATTTGCCAAGATTGATGTATTTAATAAAATTTAACAAGTTATCGCAAAAAAATAGAATATATATAAAATGTGATTTTGGAAAAAATTTAAAAATCTGGCATGAAGGAATTGTTGTAAATAAGTATTCGAAAATTGGAGATAATGTTCAATTTCACGGAAATAATTGTATAGGAAATGATGGAAAAAATGAAGAAAAATGCCCTGTAATTGGAAATAATGTGAATATTGGATATGGAGCTACTATAATTGGAAATATTACAATTGCAGATAATATTATAATTGGTGCAAATTCATTGGTAAATAAATCATTTGTTGAATCTAACGTTGTGATAGCAGGAAATCCTGCTAGAATAATAAAGAAAATTAATGAGGTGGATGTATGTTAATCTATATAGTTGAATTAATTATAGGTATAATTATGTGCTATATTATACAATACAAAAAGTTGACTAAAAAATCAAAAAAAATTTTTTTGGGATTAATAATATTAATGTTGTCATTTGTTGGAGGTTTTAGAGCTTTAAATATAGGGACTGATGTATCTGTTTATGGAAAAAAATATTTTGAATTAGCGGTTCAATCAAAGAGCCTTTCTTCTTATTTGAAAATTTTTTCATTCGCTGAATATGGTTATTTATTTTTAAATTTTGTAGTGTCGAGGTTCACATCGAATATAAATATTTTTTTGCTTGTATTGCAGTTAATGTGTAATTCACTAATTTTGATAACTTTATATAAATATAAAGAAAAATGTCCTTTGTGGATGTCTTTCTGCTTCTATTTTTGTTTTTATTATGGAATTACATTTAATATAATGAGACAATGTTGTGCATTGTCGTTAATCTTTTTTTCTATCAGATATTTGGAAGAAAAGAAGATTATAAAATATTTTATAATGATATATATTGCTTTTTTATTTCATTCGACAGCAATAATAGCAGGAATTTTTATATATGCTATATATTTGATTTGTAATATGAAAAATAAAAATAAAATTTTATTTATATTTTTAATACTTGCTTCTTTAACGATAATAGTATTTGGAATAAAAAATTTTATGAAGATTGCTTATAGTTTTGGAATTATAAATGAAAGAATTTATAATTATATTTATGTGTTTTTTAAAGAAAATATTAATATTTCGTGGGGAGAGCTTTTTTATAAAATATTTTTTGTACTAATAGCAATTTATACATTTAATAAAAAGAATACATCTAAAAGAAGTTTTGCTTTAGTTTGTGTACTTATAGATTTTATTTTATTCCAGCTAAAAGTAGTAATTTCTTATGCAGATCGTTTCTCTTTTTATTTTGGTTATTTAAATATTTTGTTTATTCCACAATGCTTTAATGCAATAAATTTAAAAACAAATAAGAAAAATGTAATAAATATAGTTTATTTTATAATATGTTTATTGTATTTTATTTATAAATATATTTATTTAGGATGTGGTCAAATTTATCCTTATGAATTTAATTTTTAGGAGGGCGTATGAATGATTTAATATCAATTATTATACCAATATATAATTCTTATAAATATATAGAAAGATGTATAAAAAGTGTTTGTTGTCAAACTTATAATAATTTAGAAATTTTATGTATAAATGATGGTTCAACAGATGAATCTCTTAGCGTATTGAAAAAGTTGAAAGATAAAAGAATTATTATAATAAATAAAGAAAATACAGGTGTATCTGATACTAGAAATTATGGAATAAATCATGCAAAAGGAAAATTCATTATGTTCGTTGATTCAGATGATTGGATAGAAGAAAATTATGTTGAATTAATGTATAATAAAATTAAAGATAATAATGCGGAAATTGTTGTTTCAGGATATAAAAAGATAAAAGGTAAAAAGATTGAAAAAAAATCAATATATAATGATTATAAAAGAAGATATAGAGAAGATATAACATATCCTTATGCAATAAAAGATTATTTAATGACAGTAGAATTTAATCCTTGTTGGAAACAATTGATTAGTTTAGATTTAATTAGAAATAATCAAATTTTCTTTAATACGAGTCTTAACTATAATGAAGATATGTTATTTAGCTTTGAATGCTACATGAAATCAAAAAAGACAATATATAGTATAAATTATGGATATAATTATTATATTAATAGTGAAAGTGTAATGAGAGATTTTGACATTTGCAAAATAACAAAATATATTAATGATAATAGAAATGTATCAGATATAATAAAAGAAAAATATTGTCTTGAAAAAAATCAGATTAATTATTTGTGTTATAAAACTTTAAAAACATATAATAATATTCTTGTTAAATTCTTGAAAAATAATCATTCATATAAGGATTTTAAAAATTTTGCATGCAAGGAAAGA
>ENA-UOJD01001631-UOJD01001631.1-human-gut-metagenome-genome-assembly--contig:-P48-NODE-1631-length-21817-cov-10.461538_pt1 | contig 21817 bp, 23 predicted proteins | sample MGYA00242342_ERZ723889 | MGnify/ENA metagenome assembly ERZ723889
TCAAGACGGCTTATTTTAAAGCACTTTTTCAAAAAGAAAATCAGCCTTACAAACTCCAATTTGTTGTAAAGTCTGTCAATTCTTATTAAATAGTATGACAACTTCAATTTTTTGCCCTGTCCCTAAAGTTATGTCCTGAAATTTGTAACTATGTTACTTGAAAAAATTTTTAATATGTCTTATAATTTTTTGAGGAGGAAAAATTATGTATATAAAAATTGGTGATTTAAAATTATTAAAAATACAAGTTATACAAAATGGAAATACTATATATGAAGGAATGGTTGAAGATGCACCAGATGAATTAAAAAAAACAAATTATAAATCTGCAAATTTTGATAGTGGTTGTGTAATTATAGAAATTTAATTTTAGAGAGGAACTTAAGGTAAATGGATTTATTAAGAAAAACATATGCAGAAATAAATACAAAAAATGTAAAAGAAAATATTCAAAAGATTATTAAAAAGTATAATAATTATGAATATTATTTTGGAGTTGTAAAAGCAGATTGTTATGGTCATGGTTATGTAAAAACGGTACAATCTGTTTTAGACGGAGGATGTAACTATTTAGCTGTAGCTACATTAGAAGAGGCTCTTGAAATAAGGGCAATATATAAAAAAATTCCAATACTATGCTTAGGTGTAATTGATAAAGAACATATACACATATGTGAGAAAAATAATATTACAATAACTATTAATTCTTTAGATTATTTACAACAAATAGAAATAAACAAAATAAATAAAAACAACTTAAAAGTTCATTTAAAAATAAACACTGGAATGAATAGATTAGGAATATCTAATAGTAATGAATTAATAGAAGTATGCAAAATGTTAAAAGAAAATAATATAAAAATAGAAGGAATATATACACATATATATAATGCTTCAAATAAAAAGAGTTATGAAAATCAAATAAAAAAATTTAAGGATATAACATCTTCTATTGATTTAAATAGAATAAAAATTGTTCATATTCCAGCAAGTGAATCTACAATGAATTATCAAAAAATGGATTTCGTAAATGGTTGTAGATTGGGGATTGTAATGTATGGTTTCTATGCTCCAAAAGAGCTTGAATTAAAATCTACATTTTCTTTAAAAAGTGAAGTAATACAAATAAATAAATTAAAAAAAGGTGAAACCGTAGGATATAATGCAACATATACTGCTAAAGAAGATGAAAAAATTGCAGTTGTGGCAATTGGTTATGCAGATGGAATAATACGAAGAAATAAAGGTCGATATGTATATATAAACAACAAAAAATATGAAATTGTAGGTAATATTTGTATGGATATGATGTTTGTAAAAGTCGATAATGATGTAAAAATTCATGATATTGTTGAAGTTTTAAAAGATAAGGAACATATTGAATATGTTGCCAAATATTTAGATACAATACCTTATGAGATAATTTGTTTAGTAGGAAAAAGAGTAAATAGGGTATATATTTAGTATTTATATTTTAATATTAAATTATAATTTAGGTATAATTTAATTTACTTTATAATAAAAATATGGTATGATATAATTCAATCGCAAAAGCCAATTAGCTAAATTATAAATAAGATCAGGAGGTTTTTCCTTTGAAAATCAATATTTTTTTTGATGAACTTGTTCAAAGATACAAAACAAAAAAAGAACTAAAAAACTGCAATGTAGGAAATCCAAGCATTACAAACAAAGAATGTATTCTTTGTAAAAATAATGAAAGATGCCAAAAAATAGAGGAAAGCAAAATCAAATGGGTATCTGTATGTCCTGTAAATGGATTAGAAACAGAATTTTTACCAATGCAGTGTTATCAATGTTTAGCACGACACCATTGCAGTGTATTTAAAGAACTATCTTAAAAAATATTTTGGGAATTGAGTGTACTCGGTTCCCATTTTTTATTTAGTAACTAAATTTAAGACTTTATTAATCTGAATACTTGCAATTGACAAAATAATATGATAAAATAGTCAAGTAAAAAACATATTCCTTATACTTAGTTTTAGGATAAATTAACACCACTTTAACTCAGTTTAAGGAGAAAAAAATAATGGAGGTGCATTGCAAAATGACAAAGGAAAGAAAACAAGAAATAATCAATACTTATAAAAGAGATGAAAACGATACTGGTTCACCAGAAGTTCAAATAGCTCTTTTAACAGAAAGAATCAACGAATTAACAGAACATCTAAAAGTTCATAAAAAAGACAATCATTCAAGAAGAGGACTTTTAAAAATGGTAGGAAGTAGAAGAAATCTACTAAACTATTTAGTAAAAAAAGATGTTCAAAGATACAGAGACATCGTAGAAAAACTTGGATTAAGAAAATAAAACTTTTGGACGTTTTGCATAAAATATTGCTAAACGTCCATTTTAAATTATACTCATGTTAAAAATCGAAAGTTGGGTAGGGATATTAAAAAATAAAATACTCAATCTTTTAACTTGAGTACAAAATGCTTAAAAATTAGTAAGTAGCTTGGATAAATTACTTTGATTATTTAAAATATATAATAAAAAAGTAATTTATCGAGGTTACAGCTAATTTTAAGCAAATTTAATAATAAAGGAGAAATGTATTTATGTTTAAAAGTTATGAAACAGAATTAGCTGGAAGAAAGTTAATTATCGAAACAGGTAAAATTGCAGAACTTGCAAACGGCAGTGTTATGGTAAAGTATGGAGATACTGTAGTAATGGTAAATGTAACAGCATCAAAAGAGCCAAAAGAAGGAGTTGACTTTTTCCCATTATCAGTAGATTATGAAGAAAAATTATATGCTGTTGGAAAAATACCAGGAAGTTTTACAAAAAGAGAAGGAAAACCTGCAGACAAAGCAATATTAACATCAAGAGCAATAGATAGACCAATAAGACCATTATTCCCAAAAGATTTCAGAAATGATGTATGTGTTGTAGCAACAGTATTATCAGTAGAACAGGATAATTCACCAGAAGTATGTGCAATGATAGGAGCATCAGCAGCACTTTCAATATCAGATATTCCGTTTGGAGGACCAACAGCAGCAGTTAATGTTGGATATGTTGATGACAAAATAATAATAAATCCAACATCAGAGCAAAGAGAAAAAAGTAGACTTCGTTTAACAGTAGCAGGAACTATGGAAAAAATAACAATGATAGAAGCTGGTGCAGATGAAATACCAAATAGTACAATGTTACAAGCAATAAAAGAAGCTCATGTAGAAATAAAAAAATTATGTGAATTTATATCAAAAATAAAAGCAGAAATAGGAAAACCAAAATTCGAATACAAATCATTTGCAACAGACAAAGAAGTATTTGAAGAAATAAAAGCTAATTTTAAAGATAGAATGTACAAAGATGTACAAGAAATAGATAAAACAAAAAGAGATGAAAATATAGATAAAATAACAGAAGATATAACAAACTATTTCATCGAAAAATATGGAGAAGAATCAGCAGAAGAAAAGAAGACAGCAATAGCAGATTCTATACACGACCTAGAAAAAGAATGCGTAAGAGAAATGATTCTAGAAGAGCATAAAAGGCCAGATGGAAGAAAAATAGATGAAATAAGACCTTTATCATGCGAGGTTGGAGTATTACCACGTGTTCATGGAAGTGCAATATTTACAAGAGGACAAACTCAAGTAATGTCAGTAGTAACGCTTGGAATGAAAAGTGAAGAGCAATTATTAGATGGATTAGATGAAGAAGTTGGAAAAAGATATATGCATCAATATAACTTTCCATCATACAGTGTTGGAGAAGCAAGACCATCAAGAGGACCAGGAAGAAGAGAAGTTGGTCATGGAGCTTTAGCAGAAAAAGCATTAGTACCAGTTATTCCATCAGAAGAAGAATTTCCATATGCAATAAGAGTTGTATCAGAAGTATTAAGTTCAAATGGATCAACATCACAAGCAAGTATTTGTGGTAGCACTTTAGCATTAATGGATGCAGGGGTTCCAATTAAAAAGCCAGTAGCAGGCATATCAACAGGTTTAGTAACAGATAAAAATGATCCAAACAGATATATAATGTTAACAGATATCCAAGGAATAGAAGATTTCTTCGGAGACATGGACTTTAAAGTTGGTGGAACAAAAGATGGTATAACAGCTATACAAGTTGACATTAAAATAGATGGACTAACATATGATATAATAGAGCAAGCTTTTGAAAGAACAGAAAAAGCAAGAAACTATATATTAGATGAAATAATGTTAAAACAAATAGATAAACCAAGAGCAGAAATTTCAAAATATGCACCAAAAATTTTAACAACAAAAATAAGTGTTGATAAAATAAAAGATGTAATTGGTACAGGTGGAAAAGTTATAAATAAAATAATTGCAGAAACTAATGTAAAAATAGATATTGAAGAAGATGGATCTGTATGTGTATATTCAGCAGATACTAAAAATGCAGAGGCTGCAATGAAAATGATAAAAGATATAGCAAGAGAAATAGAAGAAGGTCAAATTTATGATGGAATTGTAACAAAGATAATGCCATTTGGAGCTTTTGTTGACCTAGGCGGAAAAGAAGGATTACTTCATATATCAAAAATATCAAGTAAAAGAGTAGAAAAAGTAGAAGATGTATTATCAATAGGAGATGAAATAAGAGTAAAAGTTTCTGATATAGACAATCAAGGAAGAATAAATTTAACAATGAAAGATTTAGAATCAACTGCACAAGAAGAAATTAAAGAAGAAAATAATTAATAAATTAAAAGCAATGTCATTAAGTTAAGCGTAGGTGGTAAAAATAAACTAGATATAAAAGTATATTTTTTCATATCTTATTATACAAAGTAAATTAACCTCTTAAGTTAATAGACATTGTTTTTTTCTAAATTCATTGATTTCTTTTGCTCGTTTTAAAACACTGAACAGTAACGTAAAATGTAAAAAAAAAATGAAAAAAGTAATAAAATGTTGAAAAAATATATATAACTAAGTATAATATAAATATAACAAAATAAAAAAATTAAGGAGTAAAAAATGGAATATTTATTTATTTTACAACAGGCTTTAATTTTAATTGTAACAGTATACTGGGTATATCAATTTTTTGTGAGTTTATGTTCTTTTATAAAAGTAAAAGAAAAACCATTACAGGTTGATAAACAACACAAATTTATGATGGTAGTACCAGCTCATAATGAAGAAACTGTTGTAGTAAGTTTAATAGAAAGTTTAAAAAAGCTAGATTATCCAAAAGAACTATATGATATATTTGTAATAGCAGATAATTGTACAGATAATACTGCGAAGGTAGCAAAAGAATCAGGAGCTATTGTATATGAAAGATTTGATGAAAAGCATAAAACAAAAGGTTTTGCTCTACAATGGTTTTTTAATAAAAAAATAGAAGAAAATGCACCTTATGATGCATTCTGTATTTTTGATGCAGATAATATAGTAGATAAAAACTTTCTAAATGTAATGAACAGAAAATTATGTCAAGGAGAAGATGTTGTACAAGGGTACAAAGATATAAAAAATCCATCAGATAGCTGGGTATCAGCAGGTTATGCAATATTTTATTGGACAATGCATAGATTTTATCATTTAGCAAGATACAATATTGGACTATCACCTTTAATGAATGGCACAGGATTTATGGTAAAATTTGATGTTATAAAACCAAATGGATGGGATACAAAAACTCTAACAGAAGATATAGAATTTTCATTAAAAAGAATAATTGCAGGAAAAAAATTAGGTTGGGCAAAAGATGCAATTGTATATGACGAACAACCAGTAGGATTTAAACAATCTTGGACACAAAGAGAAAGATGGACAGTAGGACATATGCAATGTTTAAAAGAATATACAGGACCATTAGCTTCAGCAGTAGTAAAAAATAAATCAGTAATGAACTTTGATGGTTTACTATATATGTTAGGAACAACACCAATGCTAATATTAACAGTATTGTTAGTAGTTTTAAATTGTGTAATATTTGCACAAGGAGGAATGAGTACGGTGGACTTTATAATACAAATATTAAAATATATAGTTCCAACAGTTTTATTACTTCCTTTTATGGGATTAGTAGTAATGTTTTTAGAAAAAAAGCCAATAAAACCTATGATAAAAGGCCTAGTATTATATCCAGTATTTATAGGATCATGGTTATTAATAAATTTAAAATGCTTATTTAAAAGAGATACAGAATGGAAAAAAATCGACCATGTTAATAATAAAAAAATTGAAGATGTATAGAAAGTAAGAATACTAAAATGTACCAAACTGAAAAATTCAGTTTGGTACATTTATTTGTGTCATTATACCAGAATACAAAGAGGTTTTCCATTCAGAAAATCCTGAATCCAGAGGGTTTACCTATTAAAGAAAAACAGCACATAATTAGTAAAAATACATTGAAAAATCCCAAGTAAACATACTATAGTTCCACCGAGCAATATTTTTTTGATTTTTAAGTTCATAAATAGAGTAACTAATTGAATCTACAAGAACATAAATACTAGCAATTAAAACTAAAACCTTCATATATAATCCTTTCTTAATTTTAAGATTTGGCAAACATATTACCAGATTTAATTGTTAAATCAACATTAACATTAAAAAACGCGTCTTTATAATGTTCAAGCCAATTAGATTTATACCATTCATCTAGAGTTAAATAATCTTTTACTGCATATCTTCCAAATCCACATATATCTGAATTGTAATTTTTGGCAGTAGTATATAAATAATTTTCTACTTGAGTTTTTATATATTTTTCTGCATAATCTTCGACTAATTTTAATGATTCTTTAGAGTCATATGAAGTATTTTCATCAAGCGATAATCCATATCCAATTAAATAAATATTAACATTTATTAATGGGGAAGAATTAATTTTATTTACAGAACATTTTGTATTTTTATCAGAAGTTAGGCTTATATCCAAATATTTTCCACTTTCAAAAGGACTAGGAACAGAAAGTGTGCATGTTTCAAGTTCATTATTTACTATAAGGTGACAAATACTATCAAGACCAGTAAGTTCGCCAACTAATTTATCACCATTAAATACCGCAATTCCTAAGGTTTCTATAACATCTGTATCTTCTACAGGATGTTCTCCAGCTGTATAATCAGCATTTATTTCAGCAGTATTAATTGAAGAAACAGTATTTATTCCTCCTAATATTGCATATGACTGAGAATAACTATCTTTTAAACTAGAATAAAACTCTGATAGATTTACCTTTACAGTATATCCAGTATACTCATTTGAATTTAGAGAAGATTCATAATATCTAGCAGTTAAAGTCTCTAACGAAGGTTTTACATTTGTCAAATAATCTTTAGCAGTACATTTCGAAATTACTATACTGCAATCAGTTCTAAGCTCTATACTATTTGCAAATGTATCTAAATATTCTGAAACACCCAAATAAGCCAATTTTTCGGATAAAATTATTTCTTGACAATGAGATAGATTAACTTTTTTACTAATATGACTATTAATCAATGATATTCCAGAATTTATAGAAGAGCATTTTACAGATGTAATCGTTGTACCTGTAGACTGAGATGAACCAGAAGAAGAGCTAGAGCCACCACTATCTCCGTCCAGCTGTAGCAAATTGCAAAGTTAATTCAAGTTCATTATCATCAGTTATATCAAGACCAATAGCAACTGCATATGCTAATTGCTCGATACCTTTTGCATCATAGCATCCACTTAAATTAAATAAAGTTATTAATAATAATATTAAAGTAAAAAATTTTTTCATAATAAAAATGTTCCTTCCTAAAAATATATCAACTCCCAGAAACGGCTAATTTTAAAGCACACAATTTAAACTGTACTATTCGTTTTACTCAAAAACTTATACTTCACATTAGCCAATATCAATATAACCATATTCACACCAAATATATAAATTAAAACAAAATATTTAAATACTGTTTCAACAAATGTTACATATTCAGCAAAATTCTGAAGTAACATAGTAAATCCTAAAATTATAGAACCAAAACAATAATTTACAGGATTTGTATTCGTAATATTAGTAAGTTTTTTTGTAATATACAAACTAAAAAATAAAGAAATACTAATAAAGGAAAGAATAGATAAAATCCATATTAAAATAAATATTGCATTAGCTCTCTGAATAAATTCACCATATCTAGTTATTCTACTTAGTAAATAAATAGATATACTTTCATTTGTATCAACAACAAAAGAAAATACTAACAGCAAGCATGTAACACTTAAAAATAAATATATACTAGATATAACTAGTGATATAATTGAAATTTTTTTAAAGCTAGTTTTACTTTTTAAAAATGGTTGTAAAAACAGTAAATATGCAAGTCCAGTAAAGCCAAATAAATTAGTCAAACCACTAAAAAAAGTTTCATTAATACCATAACCTAGTATTGGCAAAAGTCTTTGAGGTACAAAGCTTTTTGCAGTAGAAAACAGTACTATCAGAATACTAATGAATATTATAGGTGCAATTATTAAAGTCACTTTAGCAATTACTTTAATTCCAAATTTATTTGCAAAACAAGAAGCTACAATAAAAAATAGAATTAAAAAGATAATAGGTGAATTATTAAAATATATTATTTTTAATGTCTCAGAAAAATTCCTAGCTACTAATATTGATATAGTAGTAAAAAATATAATAAAAATTATTCCAATAATTATTTTTAAAAATTTTCCACCTAAATAGTTAGAAATATCTAAAATATCTGAATTAGGAAAATTCTTAAATAAACGTACTATTAAATAAGCAAAAATTGTAGCTATAATACCTATATATATTGTATTTAACCATGCGGAAGATCCAGTAGATACTATTATAGTTTTGGGAAGATTTAGAATAATGTTATTTATTGCAATTAATATAATTGCTTCTAGGTTTTCTAATTTTGATGAATTCATATTATTTTTTCCTCCAAACCATACTTATTTTCCTTTGAGAATATGCTTTTTGAGCATGTACAAATTCAGAATTTTGCTCTCTTTTCCAAATTGGTGGAATAAAATAAGTAGAAATACTTCGTTTATTTTTATTAAGTGCAAATGGAGTAACATATGGTGCTCCAAATGATTTTAAATTGCACATTATTATAAGTTGAACAAATAACCCAAGACCTATTCCTAAGAATCCAGCAATATATCCCAAAATTATATATATAAATCTGTATATTCTAAAAGTAAAACTTAAAGAAAAATCAGGAATACTGAAAGAACAAATTCCAGTAATAGCAACAATTATTATTAAAATTGGGCTTACTAGTGTAGCAGAAACAGCAGCTTCACCTAAAATGAGGGCTCCAACAATACCAATTGTTGTTCCAAGTGGAGTTGGTACTCTAAGACCAGCTTCACGAATTAGTTCAAAAGATACTTCCATAAGTAATATTTCTATAACTGTTGGAAAAGGAACAGATTCTCTCGCAGCAGTAATTGTAAATAATAATTCGGTAGGAATAAGTTCTTGATGATAATTTGTTATAGCTATATATAGTCCAGGTAATAAAACAGATAGAGTAGCAGCAAGTAATCTTATTATTTTTTGTAAATTAGAAAACTGATATTTTAAGTTCAAATCTTCAGGAGAAGACAAAAAATCTGCAAAGGTTGCGGGCATTATTAATGCATAAGGACTTCCATTTACTATAACAATAGCTCTTCCTTCTAGTAAGAAATTTGCTGTTTTATCTGGTCTTTCTGTAGCTACTGTTTGAGGAAATAAGCTACCAGGAGAATCTTGTATTAATTGCTCTAATTGTCCAGACGATATAAGATAATCTATATCTAAATTATTAATTCTATAAGTTACTTCTGCAATTAAATCTGGATTAGCGATGTCTTTTATATAGCCAATTGCAACTTGTGTTTTTGTGATTTTTCCTACTTTGATTGTTTGAAAAACAAGATTTTCATTATTAACTATTCTTCTTATCATAGAAGTATTAGTTCTAATATTTTCAACAAAAGCTTCTTGAGCACCTCTTACAACAATTTCATTATTTGGTGAATCAATACTTCTTTGTTTAAACCCCTTAACATCTATATTAAAAGCCGTATCAATCGAATCTACTATTAGTACACAATTTCCCATATTTATGGCAGAGTATACATCAGAAAATTCTGTAATTTTATCAACACTATTTTGTGGAATCAAACTATTATAAATAAATTCTGTTAAATTGGATTCTTTTTCGTTTTTCATTTTTTTTATTTTTACTTTATCAATAGTTTCCTCAGAAATGAATTTTTTTTGTTTATCATCGAAAATATTTGCTCTATTTCTAATCATAAGTGGTGTTAATATAAATTCGTTGATAGAAGGTGAGTCTACCATTCCATCAATATATATAACAAAAGCATTATATTGTGTATCATGAGCTAATAGAGAAAATTCACGGATTATTACATCATTGGAAATTAAAGCATTATATTTATATTTTAAAAAATCTAAGTTCTCTGACAATTTAGTAAATATGTTTTTTGGGTCAATATCTTTAGGTTTATCAGTATTTGAGTTTGTATTATTGGGATTTTCATTTTTTATATCAAATCTGTCTCCGTCAATACTAAAATTATATGATGTATCTGGTTTGTACTCAAAAACATTCTTTAAAAATTCAATAAATTTATTCATATAAATAATTCCTCTCGAAAATATTAGTAATTGTAGTATTTACCAAAATTTTATAAATATTCATGCGATTAAAATCAATGGAATGTAAGATATTGAGTATTTTAAAAGATATAGAAACAAAATATCTTAATTGAAAAAAATTATGTAAATATGGTATAATAATTAATGTAGAAAGAAATCCCAGAGGAGGTTTTTGTATGAAAAAGTTTAGTAAAGAAATTAATGAGATGCTGAAGACATTAACAAATGAAATAATGGAAGAATATGATAATTCAAAAGAAATTAGTGTAAGAGTTAATTTATTACCGCAAAGTCATAATGCAATGAGCGAATTTGAAAAAGATAATGATAAAGAAACTATACAAAAGCATAATGGAAAAATCCAAGCAATAAATGAGCATAACAAACATGCTGACCCTATAAATATTGCAATACATGAAACTTCTTTAGGAAAAATAGCTGAAATGCAAGATGGATTAGAAACAAATGCTGATGATATAGAAAGGCCAACAAAACCAGATGCTTGGACGAAAAGTTTTGAGAGATACGACAAATTGGTAAGAGATGGAGCAGGTGCAAACCCAAGAAGATATGGTTCAACAATAGCATATCATGCAAGAGTAGATTATCCAGGACTTATGGGAAGACCAGAGATAGTTATTATAGAACCAGCAGTTTGTTCTCCAGACCAAATTACAAATAAAGAATTAGCAGCATATACATATGGAATTGAAAGATGTGTAGGAGAAGAGCAAAATTATCATTTAGCTATTGCTAATCAGGCAATGTTAACAGCTTTTGTATTAAGAGAAATGGGATATGACAAAGATACAGCAATGAGGCATATCTTTCCACATAACTTCTTTGCAAAAAATAATAAAGCATGTCCTGCAAGAATGTTATATGCGTCTACTTTATTAAGAAAAAGTCAGAAAGAAAAATTAACAGAGCAAGAAATTGAAGATATTAAAGAGTATGTTCCTTGGGAAGTTTATATGAAGTTAGTTAAAACTTTTTTAGAAAGAGATAAATATCCTCAACAATTAGAAGAAAAATTTATTTATGATATGTCTGATTATGAAGCTTATATGAAATCACCAAAAGAATATAATTATAGACAAAGAAAACCTTTAGAAAAAATAAAAAAACGTGAAGGAAATGAATTAGTTCCTAGAAAAGAACGATTCAGTTTAAACAGTGTTACATTGAATAAAGATGAAGATGAAAGATAATTGCACATCAGGGACGTTAAAATGTGCAAGAATTTTTGATTACACATTTTTAACGTCACCAATGTGCATTTTTATATAAGGAGATTCAAATGTTAAACATATATAATATAAAAGAAAAAATGCAATATGTAAAAGAAATTGCAATACTAACTCAAAAAGAATGGGGTACAAGTTATTTATCTGAAGAAGAGTTTAATAAAAAAATCAAAAAGAAAATAGAAAAAATTAAATCAAATTTAGATAATCCAAATTATTGTAAATTAATACTATTGGATGATGATAAGTTAGTAGGGTTTATATCGTTATTTCCAAGAGATGGGGAAGAAAGGATAGAGCTTACACCATGGTATGCAACAATGTTTGTAAAAAAAGAATATAGGGGAAAAGGATATTCTAAAATACTTAATAGTGCAATTTTGGAAGAAGCAAAACAAAGAGGATTTAGCAAAGTATATTTAAAAAGTGATTTAAAAAATTATTACGAAAAGTTTGGTGCTGTATATATGGAAAATTTGAAAAATGGAGAGAAATTATATTATATTGATTTATAGTATCAAATAAGTTGCTTGAAATTATTTTTTAAATCTATTTTTTATAAAATTCCAAATTTAATTGAACAAACTATAAATTCCTCATTGAACTATAACAAAGTATTACAACTTTGATATAAAATAAACTTTTTTATTGAACCACAAAAATAAAAATGTTATAATACCTATATTAAAAGGAGGAGTTTTTATGGAGAATTATGAAGAAGTTAATCAAAATTCAAATAATAATCAAAACTCAAATGACAATACTACTGCAATAGTTTCAATGGTATTAGGTATTATATCAGTTATTTTATGCTGGGTACCAATAATAGGGCTTGTATTAGGTATTGTTTCATTAGTATTTGCAACTAAAGGACTAAAAAAGTCGAGAATTATAAATAAAGGAAAAGGTTTTTCAATAGCAGGTATTTCTTGTAGCTCTGTTGGTATTGCATTAAATGTTTTTTATACAATAATGTGGATTTTTATGGGGTTTATAATGAAGTTTACTTATGATACAATTGAAAATGAAATAGATAATAATTCATATAAATATAATAGCAGTTATAATAGAACTTATAACTATAATTATAATAGTGTATTAGATGATTATGATATTTAATATAAAATCAGACGGGTTAAAATTTGTGTATATTTTAACTCGTCATTATTAATTTTGTTGTGCTAAAGTATGAGCTTAAAATAAGACAGATAATTAATTAAATTTTTTATCATAGTACATAATTATCTGCTACCTTACAATATAAAAAATGATTATTAGCTTAGCCAGTATCGATAGGATAAAATATTAAGAATATCACAAAATTTATTCCAAATCAATAAAAAAAATCTAAAAAATAAAAAATGTATAATTTTTACAAAATGACGGAAGATATACTTGAAAACTGCCTTATTTTGGTATACAATGAACAAGGTTAAAAATTGTTAACCATTTTAGCAAGATGTTATAAAACATCGGAATGGAGGAATTTTTTTTATGTCAGTAAAAGTAGCTATTAATGGATTTGGACGTATAGGACGTCTAGCATTTAGACAAATGTTTGGAGCAGAAGGGTATGAAATCGTAGCAATAAACGATTTAACAAGTCCTAAAATGTTAGCTCATTTATTAAAATATGATTCTGCACAAGGAAGATACGAAAAAGCAGATACAGTAGTTGCAGGAGAAGATTCAATAACAGTTGATGGAAAAGAAATTAAAATATATGCAAAAGCAAATGCAGCAGAACTTCCTTGGGGAGAAATAGGAGTAGATGTAGTTTTAGAATGTACAGGATTCTATACATCAAAAGAAAAAGCTAAAGCTCATATTGATGCAGGAGCTAAAAAAGTTGTTATATCAGCACCAGCTGGAAATGATTTACCAACAGTAGTATTTGGAGTTAATGAAAAAATATTAACACCAGAAGATAAAATAATATCAGCAGCATCATGTACAACAAACTGCTTAGCACCAATGGCAAATGCTTTAAATAAATATGCACCAATTCAATCAGGAATAATGTCAACAATACATGCATACACAGGAGACCAAATGGTACTTGATGGACCACACAGAAAAGGTGATTTAAGAAGAGCAAGAGCAGCAGCAGTAAATATTGTACCAAACTCAACAGGAGCAGCTAAAGCTATAGGATTAGTTATTCCAGAATTAAATGGAAAATTAATAGGATCAGCTCAAAGAGTTCCAGTTCCAACAGGATCAACAACAATATTAACAGCAGTTGTAAAAGGAACAGATATAACAGTAGAAGGAATAAATGCAGCAATGAAAGCAGCATCAAATGAATCTTTTGGATATACAGAAGAATTATTAGTTTCTTCAGATATAATTGGAATCAGATATGGTTCATTATTTGACGCAACACAAACAATGGTTGCAAAAATAGCTGATGATTTATATCAAGTTCAAGTTGTATCATGGTATGATAATGAAAATTCATATACAAGCCAAATGGTAAGAACAATAAAATACTTTGCAGAATTAGCTTAATTAATAATCAAAGTTGTAATGAGGCAAGGCATGGCTTTGCCTTATTATAGTTAAAACAAAGGAGAAAAATGGAATAATGTATGAAGACAATATGGGAGTAAAAAAAGAGCTTGATGTTTGGGCTTATAAAGTTGAGGATTTGATTGAAGTAGAAGAACCGCATGAAGAAGCACATTATTATTATGCACAGGCTCCATACTTACATGCAATCACCTTAGTGTTGTCAATTTTTATAGTAATTATATCTATTTGCAATATTATAAAATTAAAAAAGAATAAGATATTTTCATATTTGGCTATAGTAATTTCGATAGCAATGGATCTACTGTCAAAATATGCATTAAGTAAAAATTATGTAACAGGTCATGCACTAGTACATCCTATGGAATTTTTAGCATCAGACTACCAAACATCTAAATTAATAATTGCATTTATAGTAAATATAATATGTTTTGTAATTCTTCTAGGAATTAGTATTATTTTAAAAAAAAATAAAAAGGAGGAATTTAACAATGAATAAGAAAACCGTTAAAGATATAGATTTAAAAAACAAAAAAGTATTTGTTAGATGTGATTTCAATGTTCCATTAGATGAAAATGGAAAAATTACAGACAACAGAAGAATTGTTGGAGCGTTAGATACAATAAAATACTTATTAGAGCAAAACTGCAAAATAATTTTATGCTCTCATCTTGGAAGACCAAAGGGAGAAGTAAAACCAGAGTTCTCTTTAGCCCCAGTAGCTGTAGAATTATCTAAATTATTAGGTAAAGAAGTAAAGCTTGCTAAAGACATAATTGGAGAAAGTGCAAAAGAATTAACATCAAACATGCAAAATGGAGAAATTGTATTATTAGAAAATGTTAGATTTGACGCAAGAGAAGAAAAAAATGATCCAGAATTTTCAAAAGAGCTAGCATCAATGGCAGAAGTATTTGTAAATGATGCATTTGGAACAGCTCACAGAGCACACAGCTCAACAGCTGGAATAGCTGATTATTTGCCAGCAGTATCAGGATTTTTAATTGAAAAAGAATTAAAATTTTTAGGTTCAGCATTAGAAAATCCAGAAAGACCATTTGTAGCAATATTAGGAGGAAAAAAAGTTTCTGACAAAATAGGCGTTATAAATAGTTTATTAGAAAAAGTTGATACATTAATGATTGGTGGAGCTATGGCATACACATTCTTTAAAGCACAAGGATATGGTGTTGGAGATTCAATATGTGAATTAGATAAATTAGATTTAGCAAAAGAAATAATGGAAAATGCACAGAAAAAAGGAGTAAAATTATTACTTCCTGTTGATACAAAATTAGGAAAAGAATTTGCACCAGATACAGAAAGCAAAATAGTATCATGTAAAGAAATTCCAGACAATTGGCAAGGATTTGATATAGGACCAGAAACAATAAAACAATATGTAGAAGAAGTAAAATCAGCCAAAACAGTTATATGGAACGGACCACTAGGATTATCTGAATTTGAACAATTTGCAATAGGAACAGATACAATGGCTAAAACTCTAGCAGATTTAAATGACTGTACAACAATAATAGGAGGAGGAGACTCAGCAGCAGCGGTAGAAAGAGCAGGATTAGCTGATAAAATGACACACATATCAACAGGTGGAGGAGCATCTTTAGAGTTTTTAGAAGGTAAAAAATTACCAGGAATTGAGTGTTTGCAAGAGAAATAGATGGAACAGAAGAAAAATTAGAGGAGATAGAATATGGAAAATTTAGAATTTGAAAGTGTTAATAATTTCAGAATAGCAAAAGAATCAGTAGATAGTGTAATTGCACCAATAAATACAGTAAATGGAACCTCAGTAAATACAACTTATAACAGAAATACAATTAATAGCAATTATAATACATCATATAATTCAGCTAGTAATACATTAAGTAGTTCAAAAAAAGTAGAAGATATAATTAGTCCAGCGGACGAATTTATACAAAATGACGAAACAGTATCAACTATTAAAACTTATGATTCTGTTGCTAATTTAGCAACTACTAATCTTATGTGGATGGGTACAATATTGCTGTCTTTTGTAATATGGATAATATGTACAGTATCATTAATTTTAAACTGTGTTAGAAAAAATGTTGGAAAAGCAATATTTTCAGGAATAGGATTAATTGTGCCACTACTATCAATATTTATTTCAACACTTGGAAGAGTATTTGTTCAAGGTGAGGAATTAGTAGGTATTGGTATGTTCCTAGTTATATTAGCAATTATAATAGAAATTGTAGTAGGAATAATGGCTTTCATATTTTGCTTTTCAAAAAATAAAAATAAAACACCAAACGAATAGGAGGTAAATTTATGAGAAAAAAAGTTATCGCTGGAAATTGGAAAATGAACATGCTTCCAAATGAAGCAATAAGCATGATAACAGAGTTAACACCATTAGTAAAAGACACAAATAATGAAGTAATTCTTTGTGTACCATACACAGATTTATTTTATGCATTGCTAACAGCACAAGATACGAACATAAAAATAGGTGCACAAAATATGCACTGGGAAGAAAAAGGAGCATATACAGGAGAAGTTTCTGGACAAATGCTAAAATCAATTGGAGTAGAATATGTTATAATAGGTCACTCTGAAAGAAGACAGTATTTTGCAGAAACAGATGAAATTGTAAACAAAAAAATAAAAGCAGCTTTTGCAAATAATCTAAAACCTATAGTATGTGTAGGAGAAACATTAGAGCAAAAAGAAGCTGGAATTACAGAAGAAATTATAACAAATCAAACAAAACTTGCTCTAGAAGGATTGACAAAAGAGCAAGTACAAAATACAATAATAGCATATGAACCAATTTGGGCCATAGGAACAGGAAAAACAGCAACATCAGAAGATGCAAATAATAGCATAAAAGCAATAAGAAATGAAATTGCTAAAATTTATGGAGATGAAGTAGCACAAAATGTTATAATACAATATGGCGGAAGTGTAAAATCTTCTAATGCAAAAGAATTATTCACAACATCAGATATAGATGGTGGCCTAGTTGGAGGAGCAAGTTTAAAAGCTGAAGAATTCAGCAAAATTGTAAATTACGATAAATAATCTTGCTAATAACTTATCAATGTGTATAAAAGGAAGGTATAAAAAATGGAGAAAAAAACAACGATGCTAATGATATTAGATGGATTTGGTATTAATGAAAACGAAAATGGAAATGCTGTAAAATTAGCCAATACACCTAATATAGATAAACTAATGAAAACATGTCCAACCACAGAAATTTACACAAGCGGACTAAATGTAGGTTTACCAGATGGACAAATGGGAAATTCAGAAGTTGGGCATACAAACATAGGAGCAGGAAGAATTGTATATCAAGAGCTAACAAGAATAACAAAATCAATAGAAGATGGAGATTTTTTCAGTATTCCAGAGTTTATAGAGGCAATAGAAAACTGCAAAAAAAATAATTCAAAATTACACATAATGGGATTATTATCAGATGGTGGTGTGCACAGCCATATGCGTCATCTTTTTGGATTATTAGAGCTAGCAAAAAGAAAGGATTTTGAAGATGTATATGTTCATTGTTTCTTAGATGGAAGAGATACACCTCCTGCATCAGCAGAAGGATATATTATGAAATTGGAAGAAAAAATGAAAGAAAAAGGTGTTGGAAAAATAGCAACAATCTCAGGAAGATTCTATAGCATGGATAGAGACAAAAGATGGAACAGAATCCAAAAATCTTATGATGCAATGGTAAATGGAATTGGAGAAAAAGCTACATCTGCTATATCTGCAATAGAAAGTTCATATCAAAAAGAAATTTTTGATGAATTTGTAGAGCCAACAGTTATTGTAAATGGAGATAATCAGGTAGCAACAATTTCAAAAAATGATTCTGTAATATTCTTTAACTTTAGACCAGATAGAGCAAGAGAAATTACAAGAGTTTTAATAGATAAAGATTTTTCTGAGTTTGAAACTAAAAAAGATTTAAATCTATTTTTCGTATGCATGACTCAATATGATGAAACAATGCCAAATGTAAAAATAGCATTTAAACCAACAACACTAGTTAATACTTTTGGAGAATATATAAGCAATAAAGGATTAACGCAATTAAGAATTGCTGAAACAGAAAAATATGCACATGTTACATTTTTCTTTAATGGTGGAAATGAGAAACAATATAAAGGAGAAGATAGAATATTAGTTTCATCACCAAAAGTTGAAACATATGACATGCAACCAGAAATGAGTGCACCAGAAGTTACAACAAAAGTTTTAGAAGCAATAAATTCTAAAAAATATGATGTTATAATATTAAACTATGCAAACCCAGATATGGTAGGACATACAGGAAACCTAGATGCAGCAATAAAAGCAATTGAAGAAATAGACAATGATGTTGGAAAAGTTGTAGAAGCAATAAGAGCTAATGAAGGAGTTCTGTTAATTACAGCAGATCATGGAAATTCAGAGCAAATGGTTGACTATACAACAGGAGAGCCACAAACATCTCATACAACAAATCCTGTACCACTTATACTTGTAGGAATGGAAACAGCTAAATTAAAAACAGGAAAATTAGCTGATTTAGCACCTACAATGTTAGATATAATGGGTCTTGAGAAACCAGAAGAAATGACAGGTGAAAGCATAATAGTAAAAGAATAAAATAAAAAATATAGAATAAATATAAAATCTGAAAGGAGTAAAAAAGATGATTTATACAAACGAATTAGAAAATATGTGCCCAGTTGCAAAAGGAGTTGATCATGGACCAGCTCCAATTCCAGAAGAAGGAAAATGGGTAAAAGCAAAAGATATAAAAGATATATCAGGATTTACACATGGTATTGGATGGTGTGCACCTCAACAAGGAGCATGTAAATTAACATTAAATGTAAAAGAAGGAATAATCCAAGAAGCATTAGTAGAAACAATAGGATGTTCAGGAATGACACATTCTGCAGCTATGGCTGGTGAGATATTAGTTGGAAAAACAATATTAGAAGCATTAAATACAGATTTAGTTTGTGATGCTATAAACACTGCTATGAGAGAATTATTCTTACAAATAGTATATGGTAGAACACAATCTGCTTTCTCAGAAGGAGGTTTAGCAGTAGGAGCAGGTCTTGAAGATTTAGGGAAAGGACATGTAAGCCAAGTTGGAACTATTTATTCAAGCAAATTAAAAGGACCAAGATATTTACAATTAACAGAAGGATATATAGTGGAGCTTGGTTTAGATAAAGATGACCAAATTATCGGATACAAATATGTTCATATGGGTAAAATGATGGATAACATAAAAGCTGGAATGGAACCAATGGCAGCTATAGAAAAAGCTTCAGGTACATATGGAAGATTTGACGAAGCTGTTAAGAAAATAGATCCACGTAAAGAATAAAGTTTAGCTAAAAATATGTTTGTAAAATAGAAAATGAATAATAGGAGGAAATTTAAATGGCAGTAACATTTGAAAATTATGAAAGAAGAATAGATCAAATTAAACCTGTAATGGAAAAATATGGAATTAAAGATTTTGAAGATGCATTAAAAATTTGTACAGATAAAGGATTTAATCCATATGAAATAACAAAAGGAGTTCAAACAATATGTTTTGAAAATGCAGCTTGGGCATATACTTTAGGTGCAGCTATAGCTGTAAAAAAAGGATGCACAAAAGCAGCAGACGCAGCAACAGCAATAGGTGAAGGATTACAGGCATTTTGTATTCCAGGATCAGTTGCAGATGACAGAAAAGTAGGATTAGGACATGGAAATTTAGCATCTATGTTATTATCAGAAGATACAAAATGTTTTGCATTTTTAGCAGGACATGAATCTTTTGCAGCAGCAGAGGGTGCAATTGGTATAGCAAAATCAGCTAACAAAGTTAGAAAAGAGCCTTTAAGAGTTATATTAAATGGACTTGGAAAAGATGCAGCACAAATAATTTCAAGAATCAATGGATTTACATATGTAAAAACAGAATTTGATTTCTTCACAGGAAAAGTAAATGTAGTAGAAGAAATTCCATATTCAAATGGAGAAAGATCAAAAGTTAGATGTTATGGAGCTAATGATGTTAGAGAAGGTGTAGCAATAATGTGGATGGAAGATGTTGATGTTTCTATAACAGGAAATTCAACAAATCCAACAAGATTCCAACATCCAGTAGCAGGAACATACAAAAAAGAAAGATTAGCAGCAGGAAAGAAATATTTCTCAGTTGCATCAGGTGGTGGAACAGGAAGAACATTACACCCAGATAATATGGCAGCAGGACCAGCTTCATATGGTATGACAGATACAATGGGAAGAATGCACTCAGATGCACAATTTGCAGGAAGTTCATCAGTACCAGCTCATGTTGAAATGATGGGATTAATAGGTATGGGAAATAATCCAATGGTTGGATGTACAGTAGCTATAGCAGTAGCAGTAGAAGAAGCTATGAAATAGAGAATAAGTAATAAGAAATTGTGTATTACTTTAATAAAATATATAAAAAGAGAACATATTGCCTTTTTAGGTTTAAATGTTCTCTTTTTCACCTTAAATAGCTTTTATAACAAAGAACGAAATTTTGAATAATTCATATAATTAAATGGGGAGGAATATTTTATGGATGGTTTATATGAAATAAGTCTTAAAACACCCAGAGGTGCTATTAATGGAAATTTAAAATTAGTAACAAATGATAATAAACTAAGTGGGTATATAGAAGTAATGGGAAAAAGGTATGAGCTTTGTAATGGATCTATAGATGGAAATAAATTTATGATTAATGGAAATTTTAAAGTAGCTTTAAGAAACATAAGATATAATGTACAAGGCGAAGTTTTAAATGATAAAATAAATATATATGCAAGAACTAATATGGGAAGTTTTAATTTACAAGGAAAAAAGATTTCTTAAAAATATTGTATATAGTAGTTATATAAAAAAAGTATGTGTTAATTCTAATAAAAAAGATATATATTGAGTACATAATACAATTTTATTAATATTATGTGCTCTATTTTAATATACAAAGAAAATTGCAACATTACAAAAGTAATGTTGCAAAAATAAAACAAATAAAAACAAAGAAAAGTAAATATAAATGAAGAATGAATGATGTTATCTCTTTTCGCTATCTGGCCATGCGCATTTTTGGTTAGCTACGGTACAAGAAGTTTTGCATGCGCTCTGACAAGAAGCTTGGCACTTACCACAACCGCCGTTTTTAGCAGTTTCCTTGAGGTTGGCCTTGTTGATTGTTTTTATGTGTTTCATTATAATCCTCCTAAAAAATATGGGTGGATAAACATAAAATATGTACCATTTGTACATATCTGGCTGGGGTACTGTGATTCGAACACAGGAATGTCGGAGTCAGAGTCCGATGCCTTACC
>ENA-UOJD01001633-UOJD01001633.1-human-gut-metagenome-genome-assembly--contig:-P48-NODE-1633-length-21752-cov-9.372171_pt1 | contig 21752 bp, 26 predicted proteins | sample MGYA00242342_ERZ723889 | MGnify/ENA metagenome assembly ERZ723889
TTTTTTCAAATATTAATGTGTGATTGGAATAGTTTTAGAAATTCTTAGCGAAATCTTGGGGGGATGTTCGTGGCTTTTCGACTTTGGAGAAAAGAGCACAGAAAGGGGCACCCGAGATTTCGCTTAGAATTTCTTAAACTATGGAATGAGCCATTAATATTTGAAAAAAACAATATATACTAACTCTTCGGACGGCTTATTTTAAAGTACATTTTCAAAATTAATCAGCCTTACAAACTACAATTTGTATCAAAGTATGTCACCCCCTTATTAGTATTATGACAACTTTGATTTTTGCCCCCGTCCCCAATCATTTATTTATCTTTATATATTTTTACAATATCTTTAAAACCCATTTTAGTACCATAATTTAATATAGCACTTGAATATATTTTTATCGCTACTTTTGCAATTACTAGTATTGTTATAATTAAAATTGCAATTGATATTGCTACATCAGTTCCGCTTGCAACTCCCATCATAATTCTAAATGGCATACAAAATGGTGATGATATTGGAAACATGGCTGCAAATAAATTTAAGCTACTTGTTGGGTTCATCATTGTAAAATATGCTAAGTAAAATCCTATTACAGCCAGAAATGCAACTGGAGTATTTGCTGATTGTATATCTTCTGGTTTGCTTACTGTTGAACCTGTTAATGCATATAGTAAAGCATATACAAAATATCCAAGTATAAAGTAAATGATCGTAATTATTCCTAAATATGGCGTGATATTAGACATATCTAACACAGAACTTAATAATTCGGGTTCTAAAAATGTTTTTGCACTTATTAGTGCAGTTAGCACAATTACTATAATTTGTACTAATCCAACTAATCCAATTCCTATTGTTTTTCCAAGTACTATTGTTCTTGGGGTAGTTGATGTTACTAACGTTTCTATTATTTTAGATGTTTTTTCTGTCGTTATTGAACTTGATACTTGATATGCACAAAAATATATTGCATAAAATAATACTATTGACATTAACATCATTACAAATATATTTCCACTTGCTTTTTCTTCATCTGTCTGCTCTAAACTAAATTCAAAATTAGGTGTAATTGATTGTAGCTCTTCGTCAGTTAATCCTAATTTATTAATTTGCATATTTGAATATAAATTATTAATACTATTTACTAATGTTTCTGGTACTTCTTCCATCATAGTTGTATTTTCTACTATGTATCTAATTTTAATATTGTTATCTTGCTTTTCTATAAGAATTGCCGATTCTATTTCCTCATTTTCTATTTTTTGTTTTATTTCATCTAATGATAATTGAGCTACTTCTATTTCATACCCTAAATCTGCTTGTTTTAAGACATCTAAGTTTCCTTCAAAAATATTTTGATTATCTACTATTAATAATTTATCAGATAAATCTTCTCCCTTTATTGATTTTATAATATTAGGAACATTAAATCCAACTATTATCAATATTAAGATTATTAACGTAGATATTATAAATGATTTTCTTTTTATCATATCTTTTATAGTAAATTTCATTACTGTTAATATGTCTTTCATCTTATTCACCTACCTTTTCTATAAATATATCGTTTAATGTTGGCTTTTTAATTTCAAATTTGTTTACTTTTATTCCTTCTAATATTAGTTTATTTAATAGTTCATGAGCTTTTTCTTCATTTGTTATTTTTATTATATAATTGTTGTTTGTTTCATTTTCTATTTCTAAATCAAATTCTTTTATGTATTTATTTATATCTTGATTTACATTTACTTCAACTCTGTTTGCAGGATATGATTCTTTTATTTCTTTTAGATTCCCTTGCAATATTGTTTTTCCCTTATTTAATATTAGTATATCACTACAAAATTCTTCAATTGTAGCCATTTGATGTGCTGACATTATTACATATTTTCCGTTTTTTACTAAATCTATTATAATGTTTTTTAATATCTCTGTATTTACAGGATCTAATCCACTAAATGGTTCGTCTAAAACTACTAGCTCTGGATTATGTATTACTGCTGTCATAAATTGTATTTTTTGTTGGTTTCCTTTTGAAAGTTTTTCTGCTGGCATTTGTAAGTACTCTTCTACTTTTAACTCATTTGCCCACTTTTTTATAGATTCTTCAGCTTCTTGCTTTTTCATTCCTTTTAATTCTGCAAAATACATTAATTGGTCAAATATTTTTGATCTAGGATATACTCCTCTCTCTTCAGGTAAATATCCAAAATTAACTGTTTTTCTTTCTACTGGTTTTCCTTTCCATGTAATTTCTCCGCTGTCTTTTTTTATAATGCCTAATATCATTCTTATTGTTGTTGTTTTTCCTGCTCCATTTGTTCCAAGCAATCCAAATACTCCTGGTTTATCTAGTGTTAAGGAAATATTGTCTACTGCTTTTTTTCCTACAAATGACTTTGATACATTTTTTAATAATAAGCTCATTTTGTTTCCCCTTTCATTTTTATTTTGATTATGATATCAAAAATGCAGGTGTTTTTCAATAAAATTATTGATTTTTTGCCCCGTCCCCAATCACCATTTTTGCCTCGATGTAATATCTTATTATTATATATAATAATATAGCGAAATTATAGAAAGGAATGTTAATACTTATGAATAACTCAACTCCTATTTTACACATAATTAGACCTGGTGATACTTTATATAATTTGGCTCTAATGTATAATACAACCGTTCAAGATATAATAAATACCAATTTAGCATTAGATCCTTATAATTTACGAATAGGTCAACAAATTTATATTTATCCTAATTCTAATAGTCCTTCTAATTACTGGATGAGTATGAATCAAGTTAATTTACTTAAAAATATGAACCTTGCTTGGATTGAACATATTTTATGGACTCGTATGTTTTTAATTAGTGTTGCCGAAAATTTAAATGATTTGGCTCCTACAAAGGCTCGTTTATTGGAAAATCCTAAAGATATTGCTAATGTTTTTAGAAAATATTATGGCAATAATATTGCAAATACAATTGAAAAATTACTAACTGAACATTTAGTAATTGGTGGTGATTTAATCGTTGCTTTGAAAAATGGAAATCAAAAATTAGCTCAAGAGCTAAACACAAAATGGTATAAAAATGCTGATGATATGGCAGATGCATTTAGTAGTATAAATCCTTTTTTTTCAAGAAAAGAGATGCAGAATATGTTATATGAACACTTAATGCTTACAACTGATGAGGTTTCTGCTCGTTTGAAAAAGGATTATGCTGCTGATATTAAAGCCTATGATGCTGTTCAAAAGGAAATTTTAAAGATGTCTGAATTTTTTGTGAATGGAATTGTGAGACAATTTCCTAATTTGTTTTAATTTTTCACTTAGAGTAAATAGTTTTGTGACTAAAGTGTCACTAGGAATGTAGTTGTAATTTTAATGAAAAGAAAAATACATGGATTTCATACAAAATTAGGCAACATTATTGAAAATGCTAAGAGACTATGGTAATATACGCATTAGAAATCTTGGCAGTAGGTTTTAGTCGGAAGTGGTCAGACCGATTACACAGTCCGTCAAATAATTTTGAGGAGTTTTTTTATTAATATTTCAGATGAAAAAGTTTGGAGACGACTTTTAGAGGAGGATCCCGAGTTAAAAGATTTAGCCATTAAAGCTGGAGTGGAAAATAATCCTCAAAGAGCTCAAGAACTTAATTATTGTTATGCAATCAACTGTGGAAATGGCGTGGTTCAATCAGAAGCTGAAAAAGCCCTTGCAAGGTACCTATTTTGCGCAAATTTTGAAGAAAACTATAAAGCTTCTATTGCAGGAAGAATTTTGGTAACACGAGCTACTGGAATTAGTATAGACGACCTTTAATTAACAGAAAGATAAGATAACAAAATTTGATTTTCAAATTCAATATTTGGATCAAACTCAAATTCATAATCATCATTCATATTCTGTTACAACATATTTATGAAGCTTTTTGGAATTAGTTTTAAATCTTCTGAATCTACATATTTTAAAATAATATATACCTCTTTATATGCATTTGGAAAATTTGATGCTTTTATCATAAACTATTTCTCTCCTGTTTATTTATATATTTTTGTAATAGCATTTCAGCAAATTTATTTACTATTATATAATTATCATTAAAATTAGATTTATCTAAATCTTTTGTAAATACATTTGAGTCGATTCTTTCAAGCAATATTATATTATTTGTTAATAATAATGATAATACATAAGTCATTTCATCTTTTATTATAAATTTCCCCTCTATACTAAAGTTTGTATCCAATTGATATTCTTCTATTATTTCTTTTTTATTATTTAGACAATTTGCTAAAGCTAACATTTTCATTTTATTAATCTTTTCTTCTTGCGTAAAGTTATAATAATTTTCATCTATTAACATTTTTACAACTTCTTGCATTGTGTCACATTGATATTCTTTATCATTTTCAATTAATATTATTTTCTTTAACATATATATCTCCTTTTTAATTAGAATATTTTATTTATACTTATTATATAAAAAATGTACAAAACTTACAACTTTCCACAAAAAATTACTTTAATCTAATATTTTTTTGTTATATGACTTTGATATTTTATCTAGTTATTCATCTACGTATTATTTCATTTCCTTTCTACAGTATCATTATTCACTAAATTATCTCAATTATATTTATTGATTATTTCACATACATGTGTTATAATTAACATATTATGTAACTTTATGGAGGGATAGTTATGAATAATAATAATAATAAATATGAACACACAATAACACAAATAGAAAATTTAATACAAGATGTCACTACTTCACTTTCAGAAAATAAAAAAGCAACCAATAATTATTGTATAATCCCTAGACCAAATTCTGAAAAAAAATATCTACGATTATATATAAAAAATTTATCAAATAATACTAGTTTTACAATATATCAAAGTGCTACAACCCAAGGTATAAAAATATATGATAAAAATCATAGTGAACTTTGTTCGTATGTTCAAGCAATCAATAATGGTAAAAAAACTTCTATTTTATCATATGCAGATAAAACTAATATTTCAGAAAATTCTAGTTTTAATTCAGATACTAATTGCTTCGACACTAATGTTAACATAAAAGAATCTTATTTAATTGAAAACGGTAAAGTTATTAATAACGAATGCTTTTCTCAACAGGCAACTCCTCAATCTAAGTATATCTTAAAAACTAATCATATGGAAATGGCTAAAACATTAGAAGATAAAATAAATTTTCAAAATCATATGTTATACTGCTATTATTTATTAAATTCTAATTCTATATTAAATAATATAAAATCTTTGAGAAAACAATTAGCAGAATATATAAAAAGTCTTGATGAGCCTAATAATCCAGATACCAGTGATATAGAAAATAGATAAGATTTAATCAGCTAATAAAAAATGAATCAAGAAAAATAAAGTCTTGATTCATTTTTTATTTCTAAATTCTCTTGCTGTATTATCTATTTGGCTCTTCTCCACTGTCTGCTGTATCTTGATTTTTTTTAATTATGCTTCTCTTTACTATATCATACATCCTACTACCAGGAACTTTTATATGTGATGGTTTCAATTTTTTATTTTGTAGCCATTTAAAATGATTAACAATAGTGTTTCTGCTCTCAGCTGTTTTAGGTGACTTTAGTAGAAATTTTCTTTGTTTTTTTGTAATTGGATATAAAACTTGTACTGTCATTCTCCCAGATTTATTAAATGATATCGTCCAATCAGATGAACCTTCATAAACTGGTATTATATTTTCGCCTGTTATTCTGTTTACTATTTTTATTAAATCTTCTCTATTCATATGTAAAAATAATGGCATATTTAAAGATTCTATATCAAATCCCAATAAAATTTTTTCTTTATCAGTATTAGTATCTCCCACTACATATCCCCAATTTATTATGCTATTTTTTGAATTTGTTAGTGCAGTATATATTAAAGCACTTATTGAAAAGTCTTTTATTAAATAAAAAAATTTTTTATAATTAACTGACCCTACCACATTTTTAAAATCTTTATAAAAATTGTGATATTTTTCTTCATAATCATCTTTATATAATTTTATTACTTCTAAATCTATATCCGGAGTTTCGTTTTTATCTTTGTCTGTTGTCTTTTTATTACTTATACATCTTTGAGTTATTAATTCATGTATTCCATCATATTCTGCCATATTTTGTTTTACAGTATCTACTGACAAGTCTAAATCTTCAAATTTTATTTGTGGATTTTTATATATTTTTTCAAACACTTCATTTTTGTCTAAAATAAACGCCGCTCTTAAAAATGCAGGTACTATTTTAGCTGTACGATTTATATAAAATGCTGATAATGCTGTTCCAACTTCTGTTGAGGATATAGTATTATGTTTAGAGCTTTCTAATATAGCTTTTAATTCTTCACTTTCTATTGTAAGTCCATCTAAACCTAATTCTAATAATCTACTATTATTTTTATTATTGCATCTATCTATATATCCTATACTATCTTGCATTTCTACCAATTTTGAAACTCTATTAGATAACATTGTTTTCAAATTTTCTTGTTTACATGTTTTTGCATTTTCTTTTATTAATTCTAATATTTTTTCTTTAGCTTTTGAATCTTGTTTTGATTCCTTTAATTTATTATAAAAATATTTTATTGAAGAATTATCAACATTAGTTAACATTTCACTTAAAAATATTAATATATTATTATCCTCATTATCACTATAGAATGGATTTGTTAAGAATTTTTTTATTGTTATTGTTTCTGCATCAAATGTTTGTGTGTGTGTTAATGATTTTATAATAGATGTTGGGGAAATCAAATCGTTCAATTTGTCTTTTTGCTCTACACTATATCTATCTTCTTTAATATCATTAGATTTATTTTCCGTCTCTGAAAATTTAATTACCTCGAATATATTATTAATATTAGACATTAATTTTCTATATACTTTTTCTGGATTTCTTTCTATTAATTTACAACAATTATCTCTATAATTATTTACAGCTTCCTTTATTAATTTGTTGATACAGAAGAACACATCATCTTTATCTTCGATATCTAATTTCCCTGATTTTATTTTTTCTTGCAATTTTGAAAACTTATCTGATTTTATATATTGCATTTTCTCTATACTACTTAACAAAGTAGCTATTATTATGTCTATATTTTGTTTTAAATTTTCTGTCGTTTTTTCACCTGCATTATATAATATTTTTTTATAATTTTTTTTATTTCTAATAAAATCTTCTATACTTTCTTTCAAACATTCTTCATTCTTTGATAAATATTCTTGTGTTCTTGGTACATAAAAATCATTAAATGTTGGTTTAGATATATCATTTATTATAAAATTATAAATATATCTCTCTACGTTCTCTGTTGCTTCTTCTATAGTCTTTCCTTCACTATAATCTTTTTTTATTTTATTTACCATTAATTTTAAAGTTTCGATTTGATCTTCTACATCTTCTTCAAAATAATTTTTTGAATCTATTTTATTATATAAAAAATTCCTTCTTTCCAACCTTGATTGAAAATCTTGAAAATTTATTTTCATAACAGAACACCTCTGTTATTATGTTAACATTTTTGTTGGCTATTTGTCAATATTTACTATTTCTAATAATTTTAAATTTCAAATACTCCTTTTTCTGTAAAAAATTTTCCGTCCGCATTTTCCACATCTATATTTTTTATTAAAATTGCAATTTAATCTTTTTCTATAAAAATAATAATCACATTTACTACATTGTATTTTATAAAAAAATCGTTCTCGATCTATTTTTATATTACTTTGCTCTAAATCTTGTTTTTTATCTCCAAGTCTTGAAACATTATAGTTCAATTTGTAATTTATATAATTTGCATATTTTTTAAATTGTTTTCCGTGATTATTGCAATTTGGTAAACAATGTATTATTTCATGCATTATTGTATTTTTTATTATATCTGTATTCAAATCCATTACCCATTTACTAATTTCTATACTATGTTTTTTAAACTTTGCATATCTTAAATAAGATTTTTTTCCTATTTTTTCTATATATTTAGATGATTCGTCTGGACATGCTTGTTTACAGCAACCATATCTTTTGCAATTTCTTTTGGCAATACTTATCGTAATTGTGCCAACTATACTATTATTTAAATCTATTCCTATATTTTTTAGCTCTAGTTTGCATTCATTAAATAAATTTTGAAGTTTATCTTCCATAATTAATTGTATTCCTCCATATTATAAACAAAACGATATTATTAAATATATTTCTATTTACTAAAACCCTACACAGATTGTGTAGGGTTATTTTAAATTATATCTTTTTTTCTAAAACTATCAAACATTGTAACAATCATAATAACTGCACATACTCCAAGAACACCAAGTGAAAATTCTACCGAAACATTTCCCACTAATGAGCTTATCATTGTTGATGCTGAATATGATATATCATTAGTAAATATTCTATCTGCTAATGTTAAGTTATTAAATGGTATAAATTTTATCCAATCTGATTTTACAAACATATTTAATATTTGCATAATTGTACTTCCACCAAGATATGCTGCTATACTAATTCCAACTGCAACAGCTGTATTTCTTGTAACAGTAGATAACATTAATGCTAATAATAAGAACATAAATATTTCTGTTGCCATAACAAAATTATATAGTATTGCATATGCTATATAATTTATTTCGTGAACTGTTCCTCCACTTACATATAAGTAAGCTCCTGATGCTCCACTTCCGAAGAAAATATTTCCAACAACAGTACTTAATAATGTTATTAATATTGTTGTTATTACTAATATTAATGTATTTACAAATAATTTAGAAAATAAAATTTTCCATCTTTTATTTGGTGTAAATGACCAAAATTTTATAGTTCCTTTTGAAACTTCAGATGATACACTAGAGCCTGCAATAATTATCATCATTACAGCAAGTACCATCATAGTAAAACTTCCCATCATATAGTCATATATTTTTCTAGTTTCTCCTATTGACATATCTCCTGTCATAAATGGTGGCATATTGTGTTCGAATCTGTATTCATTCATTTTTATACTATCTTCTGCCTTTTGTAGTCCTTCTTCTGTTAATGCTTTTCCAGTTGTAATATCCATTCCAGCTCTTATATTTTGCTTTAATACTTGTATTTCATCAAGTAAAGTTTTTTTCCACGAATCTTCTGAATTATATGTTTTACCAATTTCATATTTTTCTTTTAAATTTAAAACTGATAATTCATCATTATATTCTTGTTCATTTATACTTCCATTACCAAGTTTTTCTTTTAATTCATCTTTTTGTAAGTTTATGTATCCTGAAAAGTCATCATTTTTCAGGATTTCTATTTTAGTATCAATAATTTTCTGCTCATTTGATGCTAATTCTTCATCTCCCATAATTTTGTAATTATATACATTTGTTTTGTTTGTTACTATATCTCTAAGTAGTAAATCTGTCTTCCAATATGAAGTATATATATTAATATCATTATCTATTGCAAGTTGAAGTATATCTACTCTTGCTTGTATAGTATTTTTAGAAGCTTCATCTAAAGACTCATTACTAAGCTCTGATTTTTCTGATTCAATTTCTGCTCTAATACTCTCTTTATAGTCCATTGTAGTATAAATTTCATCTGTCATAGTATACATTTTTTTAGTTAAAGTTGCTATTCCAGCTGATACAAAGAGCGATATTACTAATATTATTAGCATAACTTTTGTTGATTTCTTTTTCATGATTTTTGTAAATTCGCATGAACATAATCTAAAAAACTTACTCATCCTTTTTATCCCCCTTTGTTACATCAAAAAATAAATCTTCTAATGTGTGCTCGTTTTCATTTGCATATTCTACATCTACATCATTTAAAGCTAGTGTTTTAACAATGTTAGATATTTCACCTTTATTTATAGTTACATATATTTTTTCATCTTGTATCTTAGCTTGCTTATTTAATTTTTCTTTTAATATGCTTATAGCTTTATCTTGTTGTTTAACTTTTATTACGCATTGTACTGTTTTTTTCTCACCTTCATCTTCATTTTGTGATAGGCTTTCTACTTTTACAATTTTACCTTTATCAATTACTGCTACTCTGTCGCACATTAATTCCATTTCGCTCAAAATATGAGATGATACCAATATAGCTGTATTTTTTTCTTTGGCTAATTTTTTTAATATATCTCTTAAATCTTTTATTCCAACTGGATCTAAACCATTTGTTGGCTCATCTAATATTAATACCTTTGGTGAGTGTAATAATGATAAAGCAAGTCCTGCTCTTTGTTTCATTCCTAATGAATATTTTGATATTTTTTGATTCATACTCTTTTCCAATCCAACTAGCTCTAAAGCTTTATAAACTTCGCTGTAATCTATATTTCTGATTTTGGCAAATAATTTTAAATTATCTACTGCAGACATATAGCCATACATATCTGGATTTTCTACAATTCCTCCTATGTATTCCATAGCTTTTTCAAAATCTTTTTTTACATCATATCCATTTATTTTTATATTTCCTTCATCTATTGAAAGTAATCCTAAAATCATCTTTATTGTTGTTGTTTTTCCAGCTCCATTTGGTCCTAAAAATCCAAATATTTCTCCTTTTTTAACATCAAAGCTTACATTGTCAACAACTTTTGTTTTTCCATAATATTTGCTTACATTTTTTATTTCTAATATAGAATCAGACAATATTTACACCCCCTACATTCCATAGTACATAGATGAACCGCTATCTTGATATTGTAAATTTGCATATACAATTTTCCATGTACCATCTTTCTTTTCTAATGTGATTGACTCGTCTTGTACTTCAAATACATTTTCACTTATTTTTTCAGATGTCTCACCTGTTTCTAAATCAATATCATTATATTTTTGTTTTGTTGTAACTTTAGAATTAAATGTTACTGTTACTTGGTTTCCGTCAAAGTTGTAATTTGAAATTCTTGTTATTTCTCTGTTGAAACTTACTGTAATCTTGCTTGTATCGACTAATTGATTTTTTACATATTCTGTTAGTATAGTTTTTTGTATATTTGCAGTTCCATCACTTGTTGTTTTAGTTTTTAATTCATCTTCCATTTTTGTATAAAAGTCCGTTAAATCAACATCTGTACTTTCTTCACCAATTACTTGATATTCACTTGGTAATGTGTAATATTTATCTGTTAAGTCTATAAATTCTTCACATGCTTTTTTGATATCTTCTTTAGCTGATTTTCTTTTGCTTTCAAGATTTACAGAGTACACTACTACAGCTATGATTGCTATGATTGTAAGTATTAATCCAATATTTACTTTTTTGATAAATTTCATTTGTAATCCCCTTTCTTAATAAACTTATTTGATTATATTCTATTTTGATTTTTTAAGCAATGATTTTTTTGAAAAAGTTGTCATTGGGGACAGGGCAAAAAATTTAAGTTGTCATAAAATTCAATGCGATGGGTATTTATGACAACTTAAATTTTTTGCCCCGTCCCCAGATTATTCTTCCAATTTCGAAGCCAATTCTTCCCATTCATTCATATCATTTTCAATCTTTTCATTTAAATTTTGAATTTTATTTTGCACTTCTGTCAATTTCTCATAATTTGTATATACTTCTTCTTTTAACAATTCTTCATTAAGCTCAGCTACTTTATTTTCCAGCTCTGTTATATCTCGCTCTATTTTCTTTATTCTAGTAATTATTTTATTCTTTTCTTTTTGCATTAAATATGTATTATTTACTGTTTTTTCTTTTTTTTCTACAATACGTTTTTCTTCAATATCTCCAGATTTAGTATTTTCATAAGATTCATATGTTCCATCAAAAAATTTAACATCTCCTTTTTTGAAAATTAGTAATGAATCTGCTATTTTGTTTACAAAAAATCTGTCATGAGATACAAATAAAATAGTTCCAGCATATTCTTTTAGTAAAAGCTCTAAGCTTTCTTTTCCTATTATATCCATGTGATTTGTTGGTTCATCTAATATTAAAAGGTTTGGACCTTTTTTTAGTATTTTGCATAGCTGTAATCTTACCTTTTCCCCTCCTGAGAGCATACTTATTTTTTTGAATACATCTTCTCCATAAAACATAAATGCTGCCAAAGAATTTCTAAGCTCTGTTGTTGTTAAATTTGGAAATTCTTCACTAAAATCTTCTAGTACAGTTTTTTCTGAATCTAGTAATGCCATTTGCTGATCAAAATATCCTATTGTTACATTGTGACCAAATTCAAATTCTCCACTTATTTTATTTATATTATTTACTAATGTTTTTAATAATGTTGATTTTCCAATTCCATTTTCTCCTATTATCGCTAACTTTTGACCTCTATATAAGTTGAATGATATTTTTTGAATTGGCTCATTATATCCAATTTCTAAATCCTTAACATATAAAACATCTTTTCCGCTTTGTTTTTGCATTGTAAAGTTTGTTTTAAATGTTGTTAAATCATATTTATTTGGCTCTTCAACTTTTACCATTCGCTCTATTTGTTTTAGTTTTGACATTGCCATTTTTGCTTTTGTTGGCTTGTATTTAAATCTTGCTACTATATCATTTAAACGTTTTATTTCCTTTTGCTGATATTCATAGTCTTTTAATTGTTTTTCATAATTTATTCGTTTTTGCTTTTCATAAAATGCATAATTGCCAGAATACTCTGTTATTGCTCCATATTCAATTTCATATACTTTGTTTACTATTTTATTTAAAAACATTCTATCATGTGAAACTATTACTACTGATTTTGGATAATTTTTTAAATATTGTTCAAGCCATTCTATTGTTTCAATATCCAAATGGTTTGTAGGCTCATCTAATAATAGTATATCTGGTTTACTAAGTAATAATTTTATAAATGATATTTTTGTTCTTTGTCCACCTGAAAACTCACTTATTTTTTTATACTTATCTTCCGCTAGGAAGCCAAATTTATTTATTGCTGTTTCATATTCTTTTTTGTATATATAACCTCCAAGGAATTCATATCTATCCATTAATTTTGAATATTCTTTTGCTAGCTCTTCTGTGCTATCACTTTGCATTTTTTCTACTAATAACTCTATCCTTTTTTCTAAATCTGTAATCGGTTTATAAACTTTTAATATTTCATCTAGCATTGAGACTGAATCATCTTCAAATTCCATTTGTTTTAAATATCCAATTACTGGATTGCCTTCTTTGTATACATTAAATTTATCTTCTCCTGTTCCTTCTGTAAGCATTTGATTATTTACTATTGCTTTTAATAGGGTGGATTTTCCTGCTCCATTTCTTCCTATTATGGCAATTTTTTCTTTGTCTTTTATTTCTATATTTATTTCTTCTAAAATAGTTTCCGCTCCAAATTCCACAGCTCCGTTTGTTATTCTATAATTCATATTTGCTCCTTTAAAACCTATATTTATTTTTTTTATTACAATCTTTTCCTATATACATTCCTTGGTCCTCTTTTTAATTCTATCGTTCCTAAAATTTCAAAATTATTATTTACAAAATTTCTGGACCAAAGTCGATTACTTCTTTGTAATTCAAATCAATAGAAAAAAATTTTTCTATGTCTTTTTGTCTTGCTGGTATCATTACTCCAGCAGCAATCATTTTATTGCAATAAAACCATGAATATATTTTTGAGTTATTTTTTAATAAATTAATGTAATCTTCTTTTGAAAAATCGCCAAGCCATTCAGGATGTTCCATTGATTTTTTTGTAGTTGTTACTAAATTCATATATTCATCTAAGCTATTTTCTTCTATTAGCTTTACAACCAATTTATTTATATCTATTTTCATAAGATTTTCCTCCACTTTTAGTACATTTAGGAATATATCTAAAATTTATATTCATTTCACTCATTTTTAACTTTCTCCTTCAAATTGCCTTAAATTAATTTGTTAGCTTAATTATTTCAAATTATAAGCCCTGAATTTTATTTAATATCTCTTCTTCGCTAATTTTTCCCTGTCTTAAAATATTTATTTTACCATCAATCACCTGTATTATGGTTGATGCTAATCCTAAGTTTGCTTTTCCCCCATCGATAATTGCATCAACTTCGTTTTCAAAATCTGTTATAATATCAGATACTTCTACTCCACTTGGTTTTCCTGAGATATTAGCACTTGGTGCTATTATTGGAAAATCGATATTTTTCAAAATTGCACTTATTATTTTATTATCGGGAATTCTAACTCCTATTGTATCATTATTAGCTGTGAAATAATCTCCGAAATTTTCTTTTTTCTTTAAAATTAATGTGATTGGCCCAGGCATACAATTTTTTATTATTTTTTCTTCTAATTCTGATTTAATCTCTGCATACTTTTTTATTTCATTAATATTTGAGACCATAATATTTACGGCTTTTGCTCTTGGCCTTTGTTTCACTTTATATACTCTATCTATTACTTTATTAGATAATGCATTTCCTCCAATACCATATACTGTTTCGGTTGGAAATATTATTATTCCATCATTTTTTAATATTTCAATTACTTCCTTTAATTCACTTTCATTTATTTTTTCTTTCCAATTGTAATAATTTGACATTTTCATTATCCTTTCTGCATTATAATTTAGCACATTTTTTTTTTATTATCAACTTAACTTTTAGGTTAGCACAAAATATTATATATACAAATAGAAAAAAGAAGTGCCAAACATTATTAAATTTAACACTTCTTTTTATAGATTATTGCGCTGGCAAATTATTTGCCTTTATTGTTTTTTTCCTCTGGTTCTTTCCGAGGTTTTAAATCTTCCGTGTCATCTTCTGACCGAAAAATTCTATTTTCCTCTTCTGATGGATTAGTTGGCACAGACCAACGAAAATGATTGATGTTTTTCATTTGAGTCAACTCCTTTGTATAATTGCCATTTGCAAGTGTTTTTATATTATATCATACTATAAAATATCTTTCAATTATTTCTGTAACTTTTTTCAATTTTGTGTTATAATCCTAATATATTGGATATTAGCATTTTTAAATATTCTTAAAAAATAAGAAAAGAGCCTATACAATAAATTATTATACATGCTCTTCTCCAATTTTAGTCTGCTATTGACATCAGTGTTCTTCGAACTTCCGGTGTTATCGTAATATCCACAACGCGGACACCAGTATGGTGTTTTATTTTATTTTTGAACTTTTCAATAACTTTCGAACCGGCTTCGTCAAAGAGGTCACCTCGTGAAAAATTTCCCAAAGCAAACTCTTTTTCGTTTTTTATTTGATAAATGGAAAAATCCCCATTAATCATTTGCTTTACCAGGATTCCATTCCTTTTGCCCCGAGTACGCACTCGCATTCCCCAGTATTTTTTGTCTGCCATAAAAAGACAGCACCTCCTTATGTTTTGATATAAGTATTTTATCATATATATTTAGTTTATTCAATAAAATTATTTGATATATTTATCAATATTTGTATTATTTAATTGAGTATCTATAGAACTAAATTTATATAAAGAGTATTTTGAGTTTATTTTGTCATATTCGCTTTTTGTTCCTACTTTTGCACCTGTATCAGTATTACCTTTAGCTATATAGTAATTTGAAACTTCATCTTCACTTTCATCTCCGCCACTCGTTACTTCATATCCAATATAATTTAAAGATACACTCTTTCCTTTTGATATATCATAATACTCATCTCCAAAATATCCCATATGTATATATGAGTCCTTAGCAATTAAATTATTTGGATCTATTTCTATATCTCCATGATTAATGTGAAAAGCCGTTCCACGAATGCTACTAGATAAAACTTTTCCATTTTCATACCAAACAACGAATACTTCTGCAGATAAATCTTCTTCTGATGATGCTTTTACTGCTATCATCGGATTATTTCCATTCTTATTTTTTAATACCATAAATGTTAAAGTTTGCTCATGTTTTATCGGTGTGTCAACAAAGCAGCTTTCTTTCATCATTGCATTTTCTTTTAACCATTTTTTATCTTTTAGAGCATTTTTTATTGCAGTAACCGCTTCTGAAGAAGTTGTTTTTGTTTTGCTTGTAGTATTGCTAGTTTCATTTAAATCTATTTTATTACCTTGTACATCAGTTCCCTTTGCGGTATTCATATCTATAGTATACCAATCTGATGTAGAATTATGATCTTCAAAGCTATCATATAATTGGATTAAAATACTACCATTTTCTTTAATCTCTGATGCTACTTTACTTGGTCTATATCCGGGTTGTAGCTTCGTAATAATCTAAAGCCATTTTTTCTAATTCTGATTGAGAATATTTTGTGTTTTTATTTTCAACTGTTTCATTTTCTACATTGTTTGATGATACATCCGATTTTTCATTCGAATTATCATCATTATTTTCTGTCGTAACAATATTTTCTTTATTATTTATAATTTTATCCACCACTATAAATGTTACTAATCCTACTATTATTACAGATAAAACTATTATTAAAATCTTCACACTTTTCTTCATATAAAATTCCTCCCTTTATTCAATAGACTTCATTTACTTGATTATCTGTTCTTTTTCTCTAAAGTTTTAAATCTTTTACCTTATTATGCAAAAAGTGCCTTCTAGATACATCTAAAAAAGCACCTTATTGCTATATTATAATTACATTGCTGCTCTATATAAATTTATAAAATCTTCTTTAGTTGTTTCTCTTGGATTTCCTGGTTTACATGGGTCTTCCATAGCTTTTTCTGCTAGCATTTCCAAATCTTCTTCCTTACATCCTGTGTCTTTTACTGTCATTGTTACTCCTACTGATTTTGAAAGCTCTGATATTTTCCATACAAATGTATTTATTACATCTTGTTTTGATAAGTTTGCTGCATCTGGTCTTCCTATGTGAATTAATATTTCTCTGAATCTTTCCCATGATACTTCCCCATTAAATCTCATTACTGTTGGAAGTAATATTGCATTTGCTATTCCATGTGGAGTATCATATACAGCTCCTAGTTGATGTGCCATTGAGTGTACTATTCCAAGACCTACATTTGAGAATCCCATTCCTGCTATATATTGTGCTAATGCCATATTTTCTATTGCTTTTGGATTTTTTTCATTTACTGCTGCTGGCAAATTTTCAAATATTAGTTCTATTGCTTTCATATGGAACATATCAGACATTGTGTTATGTCCTTTTGTTATATATCCTTCTACTGCATGTGTTAACGCATCTAATCCTGTTGCTGCCGCAGTCATTTTTGGTAAGCTTTCCATTAGCTCTGAGTCTACTATTGCAAGTAATGGAATATCATGTGGATCTACACATACCATTTTTATTTTTCTTTCTTCATCTGTTATTACATAGTTTATTGTTACTTCTGCTGCTGTTCCATGTGTTGTTGGAAGTGCAATCATTGGTAATCCTTTATTTTTAGTATTTGAAAGACCATTTAATGATACAACATCTTTTCTTTCTGGATTTGTCATTAATATTGATATACATTTAGCTGTATCCATTGCAGATCCTCCACCAACAGCTACTATTGCATCAGCTTTAAATTTTTTGCAAAGTTCATATCCATCTAATGCGTTTTTTATTGTTGGATTTGGTTTTACTTCTGAATATAATTTATAATCTATTTTTGCCTCATCTAATATATCAGTTACTTTATCTATTAATTTGCAATCCACTAAACCTTTGTCTGTAACTACAAATATTTTTTTATACCCCCTATTTTCGATTTCAGTTGGTAGCTCTGCTCTGCATCCTCTACCAAAAATTGATGTTTCATTTAATACAAATCTCTCTGACATATTATCTTCCTCCTTTGAATAATTAGGCATTATTTTGCCAATATTAGTTTTCCTTAAAACTGGATTTATTATATCACATATTTATAATAAAATTGCAATATTTATTAACAATTATATTATTTTTATCAAATTCTTGAAATATACATAAAATTGTGATATAGTATTATTTATTCCATTTAAGGAGGAATATTATATGACAGAGATAGAATCTGCTCGTATTCATCATCATAAACATGCAGTTTATGCAGGTTTCAAAGATCATATGGAAAGATGTGCTAATATTTTTGGCGTTCCTCAGTATAAAAGAGAAGCCTATTTTAAGTATCTTACTGATTCTTTGGAAAGAGTACATGCTAATAATACTACTGTTCAAAATGTTCATGAGGATGAAAAAAACAAACAGCACTAGCATGCTTCTATATTGTCAAAAGCGGAAACTTCACTCTGAAGTTTCCGCTTTTTTTTATATAAAAAATAAATATTAATTTTCTTTGCTAAACACTTTTAATATTTTTCCAACAAAGCCTACTATTTTTGTTGTATTTTTTTGTGCTATTCCTTTACCAATTGCTTTTCCTCCTATTGTTAATGATGCTACTATAGCACTTATTATAAATTGTATATCAAAACTCATATTTAAAGTACTTGTTATTTTCATTGCAATTAATGCACTAATCGATCCACTTAAAACTCCTGCTACATCACCTATAACATCAGCACATATATTTGATACTTTTGCCGAATTTTTTATTAATTTTAATGATGTTTTTGCTCCAGGAATTTTTTTAGATGCCATTGCATTAAAATCTGATTCTTTACCAACTGTTACCGCAACACCTACTATGTCAAATATTATTCCTACAAAAATAACCAATAATAATACAATAATTGCTGGTATAATAGATAATCCACCTATTGCTGTAGTTGATATAAATGAAAATATTATCGATAATATAAATGCTACAACAAATATTGTTATAAACCATTTAACTTCCGACGAACCTTTTTTTTCATTTTTATTTTTTTTCTTCATTTTTTGTTATTTTTCTCTCCTATTGTTTATAATAAATTCTTTGGTGGTAAAATTTAAGTAAACTTTACGGTTTAGGTCTAGTTGAATTTCTCTATTTTCTACTAAACATTACTGTTTAGCCGTTTCCATTTAAAGAAAATAATCAATAGATTTATTGATTACCAGACAACCACTTAAATCCGTACTTTAATCCTTAAACTTCTATGCCTTAACGGCAAACACTCTAGAAGTTTTCCTTAATACACTTAAATCTAATACTAGTTTCTTTTGCAGTAGTGATTTCATAGCCGATAATAAATAATTAAATTTGGCCAAATATAATTACCTCAGATGCTAATCCCAAGACTACCACTCAAAACAGGCTACGCTATATATTGTGTCTTGGCACTTTATATAGGTTATACTTAAAATAAAATGCATAGATAAACATAAAATTTCAAGCCTCCGCGACAATAGGGGATTATTATGTATGCCATTACATAATTCCCTAAAATCTTACTCCCTGAAAACACACAAAACTGGCATTCCGCGCATCAACAAGAAACTTCAACGATGTGCCCTTTAGTGGATTTTTAGCCCCACCCTCGTAAAAGATAGTGTAACTAGAATAATGCACCACCGATTTCTATAATAGCATATTTTTCCAAAAATTTCAAGTATGAATTTTTTAGGCTTTATCAACCTTGAACTTTAGGGACATTCTTTAAAGTTCAGCAATTTCAAAAATTTAGAATAACTATTTAAGAAAAAATGAACTTTAAGGAATGTCCTTAAAGTTCAAATTAAATTTATGCATTTTTTGCTATTTCAGCTATTTTTGTAAAAGCTGCAGCATCATTTACTGCTAATTCTGCTAACATTTTTCTGTTTATTACAACATTAGCTTTTTTTAGTCCAGCTATTAATGTGCTGTATGTTAATCCATTCATTCTTGCAGCAGCATTAATTCTTGCTATCCATAATTTTCTGAAATTACTCTTTTTATCTTTTCTTCCTACATAAGCATATGCTCCTGATTTCATAACTGCTTGTTTAGCATTTCTGAATCTGTAGTGTTTTGCTCCATAATATCCTTTTGCTCTTTTTAATACTTTTTTATGTTTTTTACGAGTAATAATTGCTGTTTTAACTCTTGCCATTTTATTTTCACTCCTATCTTTCTATAATTTAATATTAGTTTTTACCATATGGTAATAATTTTTTAATTCCTGCCTCGCAAGTTTTGTCTGCATATGCATCCATAACTTTACCAGTTTTCTTTTGTCTGCTTGTTTTGTTTGCTAATAAATGTCTTCTATTAGCTTTAGTTCTTTTAACCTTTCCTGTTGCTGTAAATTTGTATCTTTTTTTAGCTGCTTTGTTTGTTTTTAATTTTGGCATAATAAAACTCTCCTCTCTAATTATTTATCAGCTTTTTTAGCTAGTATTACAAACATGTTTTTACCTTCTAATAAAGGCTTTTTTTCTAGTGAAGCTATATCTGATAAATCTTCTACGAATTTATTTAGTGCTTCTTCTCCTAGTTTTACATAGTTTAATTCTCTTCCTCTAAATTTAACAGTTATTTTAACTTTGTTTCCTTCTTCAAGGAATTTTCTAGCATTTTTGCATTTGAATTCGAAATCATGTTGCTCTATGTTTGGAGTAACTCTTATTTCTTTAACTTCAAATGTTTTTTGTTTTTTACGAGCTTCTTTTTCTTTTTTAGCTTGTTCAAATTTGTATTTACCATAGTTCATTATTTTACAAACTGGTACATCTGAATTTGGAGAAACTAAAACTAAATCTAATTTTTTTTCAAAAGCCATATCCAATGCTTCGTTTAGAGAAAGTTTTCCAATTTTTTGACCATTTTCGTCAATAACTTGTACTTCTCTTGCCTTTATTTGTTCGTTTATTGGTAATTCTTGTTTTATAGTAAAACACCTCCTACTAGTTATATCGCCAAATTGTTTATTGTACAAATCTCATTTTACACATAAAAAAATTGATTTGTTTTAAGAACAAATCAACCCACAAAAATATTTATAATCTAAACAATTATAATGTTGTTATGTATTATAAAAATTTAACCTTTTTCTATTCGATAAGGTGAGAAGTGGATTGCTTCTTCTTTAATTGACTTGTTTATAATACACTATTTTTTTGTGTATGTCAATAGATTTCTTGAATTTTTTGGGAATCCCAATTGTTTAGTTTAGCATAATTTTTATGATGTAATATAATAATCTAGTTAGAGAATTGATAATTCTTACCGTTTACGGTAAACTTACGACCGCTGGTGTACCAGCATAAGGGGAATTTATGAATAAGAATCTTGAATATGTATTTCATAAGCAGGACAAGTTTTATGAAGAACTGATGTATTACTATAGTTTAGTACAAAAATCAACTACCTGTGATTTCGATTCCATTAAATATAACATTAATGTTATTGAAAACGAATGGAAAGAAATTACGAATGTATCTGGAACTCCTGTTGGAAGACAATCTAAGGATATCCTTTGTAATATTCTGTTCTTAAAAGCTGAAATTTAAAAAAAAGGAAAACCAGTACCTTGGTACAACCTCTACTGAAGCTGCAACTAAGTATATGGAATACAAGAATACTACAAATACTATTACTCAAAACGTGTTACATCTTTTCAAGACGTTTAATTGAGTAAAGTAATACTTTTTAGTATCATAGTTCACAAAAAGGCGCTCCATTTCAGAGCGCCTTTTTGCTATTTTAATCAGATTGAACTTCTATATTCTTTTTTTGCAATAAATATTGATTTTATTTTTACATGTTAAATACTCAAAATATTTAAAATTTCTTCTATTTATCATATATTATACATTTTTAATATTTTACATAATTTTTTTTATTCAACTATCTGTACCTATTTTTTCGAAAAATACCGTTAAAAACCTTGAATTTTCGCAATTTCTGTAATAAAAT
>ENA-UOJD01001637-UOJD01001637.1-human-gut-metagenome-genome-assembly--contig:-P48-NODE-1637-length-21685-cov-13.511096_pt1 | contig 21685 bp, 5 predicted proteins | sample MGYA00242342_ERZ723889 | MGnify/ENA metagenome assembly ERZ723889
CTGTTACTGATTTTACTTCTGGTGTTCCTGTTGCTCTTGTTACTAATATTTCTAAGTTTGTAACATCTAATGTATCATTTACATTATAAGCAACTTTATGGTTTGTGCTATGTACTGCTATTGATTGTACATCATTTACTATTGTTATTGGATAATTTATTGTTTTGGTTACTGTTCCTTCTGCATATTCAATTGTCAATGTTTTATCCACTTTATTTGTACTATCATAACTTGAAGGACTCATATTTACCGTTCCTGATCCTTCTTTTATCATACTTTCAGTCATTGTTACATTTGAAGATGTTCCACTTGCATAATGTACTGTGATTGTTCCATTTGTAGCAATACTTTCTCCATGATTATATGTTGTTTTACTTGGAGCTGTTATATCAATACTTGTTACATTATCAACTACATCGTATGTATATGTTGTAGTTTTTGTTACATTAAATTTATCCTTATATGTTACTGTAGCAGTTTTTCCTGTTCCAGCTGAAGATGTACTTAATCCAGAAACCATTGAATCATCAATATTTACAGTTTCTGTATCTCCTGCTTTTTTTGTAACAACTATGGTTCCTCCAACTCCTGCTATTGAATCATTTAAGTTATATGTTGTTTTTGGGGATGTTGAACCTATTGCTATACTATCAACAACATTTTGAAGTGTGATACTATAATTTGTTTCTTTTGTTCCATATGTTACATTTAATTGTTTTGTTAGTGTATCGTTTGTATATTTTGATGCTGCTGGTGACATTTCAACTGCCGAACCATCTGTTTCTGTTATTGTTGCTTCATCTAAATCTAATATTACGCTGTTTCCAGATTTGTAATTAACAGTTAATTTTCCAGTACTTGCATCAAATGTATCTCCATGATTAAATGTTAAAGTTGGATCTGTAGATATAGCAATTGTATCTACCTCATCTTTTATTGTTATATCAAATGATGTATCAAATTTATTTCCATTATTTGTATATGTTACTTTTACTGTTTTTGTGGCAACTCCATTTGTAAATTCGCTAACTGCTGGACTCATATTTATTGTACTTCCATCCATTTCTGTAAGTGATACACTTGAATTTCCCATTGATACTGTAGTTGTAGCACCACTCATATAATTAACACTTATTTGCCCACCATTTGGAGAAAAAGCATCTCCATATTTATATGAAATTTTTGATGGTTTATATACTATAGAAATATCTTTTACAACATCATTTATGGTTATTGCTTGTGTATCTGTTGCTGGTAACTGATCAAATGAATTTGAGCTACTATCAAGCTTAATTGTTAATAGTTCACTATATTGATGGCTTGCATCAAATAATGATGCTGCTGGTTTTTGAATATATCCTGTTACCATATCTGAAGTAATAGCTTTTGCACTACTACTTGTTCCATCTGCATAATTTTCTACATATGTTCCATTTGAAAGTACTGTTGCAATTGGTGTATCGTAATCAAATGATGTTTTTGTAAATGTTGTTGTAATTCCTGTTATATAATTACTTAAACTTATTTCTATATTATTTGTTGATGAAATCGTTCCATATTTTACTGGGAATGATTGAGTTGCAAGTGATGTAGTGCTATACGAACTTTTATCTATTGTAAGTGAATTTGCACCTACAGTAAATGATGCTCCACCACTTGTTGTTACTGTTGCAACAAGTCCTGTAAAGTTTAACGCATTTGCAGCTGTTCCATATTTATTTTTTGCTGTTGGTTGAGTTGTTATTGAAACTCCTGATACAGTATCATTTACAACTATTGTCAAATCAGCTGTTTTTCCTTGGTATGTTAATGTGATTGTTTGATTTCCTGCTTGCAAACCATCTCCACCTGCTATAGTCCATCTGTCAGATTCAGGTATTGATGCTATACTTGCTGTTGTTGTACTAACACTTACACTGCTATCATCTGTTGCTACTGGTGTAAGTGTATTTCCACTTTTGGTTACAGGAGTTATATATCCACCTGCTAAACTAATTGTATCTCCATCACTATAAGTTAAAGTTGTTGGCTGTGTTGTAATAGAAATACTTGTTACTGGATCTGTTACATTTAATGTCATATTAGCAGTTAAACTGTGGTATGTATATGTTACAGTTTTATTATTTACATCTGCTTTTGTTCTATTTACAGTTATATCTCCACTTGATATTCCATTTGCTATATTTATTGTATCTGTTGCAGTTGCTCCCGAAGCATTTGTATATGTTGCTTCTAATTGTCCTCCTGCAAAATTTATTGTATCTCCATGTTCATAATCCATGTTTGTCAAGTCGCTTAAAGTAGTAATACTATCTAATACATAATAATTAAAATCTACAGTTTCTCCTTCATATGTTAGAGTTACTTTTTTATTTGTATTATTTGCAGTTGTAGAATTTGTTGTAATTTTTCCTGATGTTATTGCATCTGATACAGTAATATCTTCTGATGTTCCATCATCATATGATACTGTTAAAACTGCACCAGTGAAGTCTAATGTTTCTGTATTATAATATTTGTTTTTTGATGGCTCTGATTTAAATGCTATACTACTTATACTTTTTTCACCTGCAGCAAATCCATCAAATAATAGATATCTGTCTCCTTCTACACTTACTGTTGTTCCACTTGAATTAACATATGGAATTTGTAATCCTGATGTCAATCCACTTGCTGGTGCTAATGTAAATACATCTGTAGTCAAATCCTGTAATGTTACTCCGTCTGCTAATTTATATACCATTGTCATTATAACTGTATTTTCAGCTATATATCCAGTTGTTGAACCTCCATCTAATCTAAATGTACTAGTAGATGTATCTAATGTTGCAATTGCTTCTACATCCCATATAGTTCCATCAACTAAAAAGTCTGCAAAATCTGTTGCATCTTGCATTTCATATCTTGGATTTTTCTTAGTACCTACATTTACTTCCATTGAAGGTGTCATCTTTGTACTATCATATTTTAAACTAATTGCCGCAGAATTTACTGTTGTTGAACCTTTTAATACTAAATCTACTAAAACTACTCTTGTTCCAGTATAAGTATCTAATGTATCTGTTTCTGGATCATAATCATAATAATAATAGCCAGTATCTTCATCCCAATCATCATAATTTCCTGATGCATCTATTGGGTGAATAGCTAATTCAAAATATGGTTCACCTGCTGCTGGTTCAGCTGCATAAGTTCTCTTTATTAATACACTATATGGTGAAAACACTTGTAGTATTAATACTAAAACTGTTAGCAACGCACAAGTTCGTTCTTTAGTAAAAAACTCTTTTAATCTCATTTTATTTTTACTCCTTTCTTTTTTATACACTTTATTCTATTATTCTATTTTTATTGTAGTTTCTTAAAAATACAGATAAATCAAGTATTTGTATCTCTCCATCTTCATTAAAGTCCTTTTTTAATTCGTAACCACTATCATTACTATCTGTTCCATAAGAATTTAATATCATTGACATATCAACAATCTGTATACCTCCATCTTTGTTAAAGTCTCCAGCATACAATTCTTTATATCCTAAATCTATTGTGTCTCCGTTATTTACTATTTTTGATGTATATATATGATCTAAATATCCATCTTTATCTAGTAATATATCGTATGTTCCTGGAATAACATATACTTCATATGTTCCATCATCATTTGTTATATAATCTTGAGAATTTAATGTTAATAATGTATCGTGCACATTGTCTAAAATTCCACTTACCAAAGTTGACCAATCAATTACCTTACTAACATCATTTGAATTATATACTCTAATATTCGATTTATGGATTCCTTTACTTGACATTGGATCTATATAAATACTTCCTTTAATAGTTCCATATGGCCTTTTTATCACCAGATCGTAACTTTTTACCGTTTTTTTATCTTCAGCCGTTACAATTACTGTTATCTTTGTATCTGGCTCTCCTAATTTATTTAATGTAACACTTGATGCCACATTGTCTTGAATTTCTTTTTCTTCATATACTATTGTAATTCCATCAGACTCGTATACTAAATTACCATCTGCATCTCTTTTTGGAACTTTTATTTTAATAGTAGATTTCGAATCACTCAGAACTGGTTTTATATCAATTTCATCTAAGTATTCTAAAAGTTCCATTTGGTAACTCAGAGTATCTTTATCAAAATTTGGTGTTAATGTATATTCTTTATAAGTAGATTTACTTGGATCAACATCATCCACCGTTCCCGAACTTACTATTAAATTAGATAAGTCTGCATTCTTTGATGCTGTTGCATCTTTAAATCTAAATGTTGATTGATTTTCAAATGCATTAGTAATATTTAAGTTAATTTTAATTCCTGTTGTTGGTGAATTTGTATCTTCTTGTAAGCTAAATCCAGATATATCAAATTCATCAGATAACATTTGAAAACTTACTTTTGCAAGTAAAACTCCACCTGCTGTTCTTACTATTTTCGTTCCTGCTCCAGTACCATCATCTATAATATGTTCAGATTCTTCTACTGGAGGATTAAATGAAATTGCCCAATCTAGTACGTTATCTTTTTCAGTATATGGTAATGCAAAACAATCAAGTGAATCTTTAAATTCATCTTCGAATTTAAAATATTGTGTTTCATCATCAGTTATTTCATTCGTTTCCAAATTAGATGGTCGGAATTTTGTATTATCATACTGAAATCTAACTTCAAATCCGTTTAAAATCTATTTCATATCCCCATAATTCCATTATTACTTGCTTATTTTGTCCAGCTACATCTGTAATTGTAGTTGCTTTTAGTTCGAAATATTGATTATCTGCAGGTTCAATTATTGTTGCAGCTTCTACTATTGCACAATCAATAAAAATTAATACAATAATTGTCGCTAAAACTATAAATTTTTCTAATAAACTCAACTTTTTGTGCAATTTAGAAACCTCCCTTCTTTTTTCAATATATTAAAGTTACTGTAATTATAAATTATAAAAAAATAGAGTCAATTTTGTTATTTTTCGTTTTATTTTATTTTTTTCTTACGGAAATTCTTATTTTATGACATTTTTTCAATTTTGTTAAATTTATATTATTATTTGATTACAAATTATTATTTTTTAATTAAGTTCTTCTAATTCAATTTTCCGTAGGTAAACTTAAAAAGTAGAATCTCCTTTACTATTTTTTATACACAAAAAAACAGCAGAAGTTTTACTTCTGCCGTTAACAATTGAGCTAAGTTGTGTTTTATATTATCATTCGTGCCAAATACAAAACACTTCACTTTCTTTAGCACTGCGTTTGCATCCCCAAATTGAAGTACAATCATAGTTCAGATTATTAGTTTGGAATTTCGCCTCTCCATTTTTAAGAGATGCAGTTACCCCAGTATCTTCATCATGAAATTCTTCATTTTCTTCAGCTAATGCAAATTTCGAATCATCAAGATACGCAAATACAATAGTTGTATCTTCTGTCACATCTGATACAGTCCAAAAATTCGTCTCATCGAGTGCATTTGTTCCTGATGTTACATTTGCCCAACCTAACTCAGGTGGTGCATCAACTCTTGTTGACTCCCCCACTACATTGCACACACTTTCAAAGACATTATTATAGTATTCATCTTCAGAAATGGTCTCTGTAGTGCTTTTTTCTCCTTTTGTTTCAGATTTACAGCCTGTCACTCCACAAAGTATCAAAGCTGTACTTAGTGAAAAAGTCGTAAGTGCCATTGCTCTTTTGTGCTTTTCCATTAGGTATTTCCTCCTCTGGAATTTTTTTTGCTAATTCTACTTGTGAGATAGCTTTATAATTATATAATGTTGACATAAGCTTGTCAATACTAAACTTGTGGACGGGGCAAAAAGATAAAGTTGTCATAATAAAATTATGACAACTTTATCTTTTTGCCCCGTCCCCAGAGCTTATTTTCTTCTTTTGACTTCATCTTTTATTAAGCTTACACTTAATCCTAGTATCGCTAATACCCCTAAGGTTATCGCCATATATCTTAAATATTCTGATCCTGTTTTTACTGTTAACATTACTGGTGCATCATCTATATCATCTTCTCCTTCAACAAAATTGTTTGGTGTTGAATCTATATCTGGTGTTCCGTATTCGTTATAGTCTTTACTTATTTCAGCTATATTTACTTTTACTCCCATGTTTGTTTCTGAATTAACCCATGTTAATACTACTGTTACTTCTGCACTTTCTCCTGGTTGTAATAATGTATCTTTTAACTGATCTGTTGTTATTATTCTATCTTCTACTTGTACCCAGCTTGGATTATCTGCTGCATCAAATACTAGTCCTTCTGGTATATGGTCTTTTATTTCCTTAGCATATCCTGCAATTTCTCCCTCATTCGTAATTCTTATTTGATATTCAAACTTAACTACTACTGAGTCTATCTTGCTCTTCTTTAAATCAACTTTTACTACTTCTTCTGGATCATCTTCTGCATGATGTCCTGTTTCTGTTACATTTGTTTGTCCATCTTGTATTACTATTGCTTTGGTTACCCATTTACGTAATGCTAAGTCGAAATACTGAACTCTAACTTTTTCAATATCTTCATCATCTTCACCTTTCCATTCGTTTGGTGTAGAATCCCTATCTTCTCTATGCTTTCCTTGTCCATCTGTTTGTTCACTTATTTGCGCATAGTTTATTAGTATTCTATCTGATGTTGTTGGCTCTACTACTTTAAATGCTATCTTAACATCTCTAAAGTCTGGTACTTTCATTGTTTCTTTGTCAAAAGCTTTCATTAAGTTTTGTCCTTCTTCTGTTTCATTATCTTTTGATAGATAATTTGTAACTACATATTTTGCTTTTGTTACATCTGTTACTTCATTGTCATTTTCATCTACTAATTTCCATCCATATTTCTTATTTGTTTCATTATCTGGTAAGAATTCTAATCCATCTGGTATATCATCTTTTATTCCTGTCGCATATCCATCTTTGCTTCCTTCGTTATATACCCTTATTGTATATGTTACAACATCTGTTGTATGTACTAATACTGGATCTTTTGGATGTGTATAACTTGCTGTTGTTCCTGTTTCATTTATTAATGCTGAGCTATCCACTTGTGGTATTCTATTTGTTACAGCTTCATTATTTACTCCTGTTATGAACTTTCTTAGTGCTAAGTCCATATATGTTACTCTGATGAATTCTTCATCTTCGTCATCTTCTCCTAACCATTCGTTTGTTGTTGAATCTCTATCTTTTACACCTTTTCCACCTTCATCTGAATCTTTAGATATTTGTGCTTGGTTTTTAATTACTTTTGGCCAATCTTCTTTTGCAATTACTTTGAAATCAACTTGTACAAATTTTCTATCTAATTTTTCTCCATCAAATGCTTTTATTATGTTATCTTCTCCATTATCTCTTGATAAGTAATCACTTACTATATATTTTGCTTTTGTTATATCATCTGTTTCTTCATCATTTTCATCTACTAATTTCCATCTGTACTCTTTATTAATTTCACTGTCTTTTACAAACTCTAATCCTTCTGGAATTGTATCTTTAATTAAAGTTGCATATCCATCTACTGTTCCTTCATTATAAACCTCTATTGTGTATGTAATAATATCATCAACTGAAACTTCCACTGGTTCTTTTGGATGTGTATATGTTGCTGTTGTATCTGTTCCATCTTTTAATGGTGTAACATCTATTACAGGCTCTCTTTCATATTTAGTATCATCTGCTATTTCTGTAGTTATTTCTTCGTTTGCTTGAACTTCATCATCATTTGAACTTCCTTCATCTGTTGAATCTTGTTCAGTTTCTGTATTATTCTCATTTGTTTCATCTTTTGTTTTTAATAATTTTTCATCATTTATGTCTGTAATATATTTTCTTAATGCCAAATCAAATTCTTCAACAATTAATTTTTCAAAATCGTCATCATCTTGTTGTCCTTCAATATATGTTTCAGCATTTGATGACATTGCTTCATCATTTTTATAATTAGACATTCCTTCTGATGTTTCTGGAACTTCCACATTATTTGTTTCAGAGTCTCTATCTAATGTGTTTACTCTATCATATGCAACGCTCTTACTTATTTCTGCAATATTTGTAATTATTGTTTTTGATTTTACATTATCTGTAACTATACATTTTATTTCTATTTCTCTATAGTCTAAATCTCCAGTTACTTTGTCTCTTGCTTTTAATAAATTGTCAACCCCATTTTCGTCTCCGTATTCTTGTGATAAATTTGTTGTTCTTACAATTTTTGAATTTCCTTCATCTTGTATCCATCCTCTTTCTCTATTGAAATCATCATCTACAAATTCTAACCATTCTGGTAAGTAGTCTGTGATTTCTTCAGCATATCCATCAATTTCACCTTCATTATACACTCTTAATGTATATATAACTTCTTGTCCTTTGTATACTCTTACTGGTTGTTTATTGTGTTGATATATAGCTGTTGTACTTGTTCCGTTAACTAATCCTTCTGTTATTACATTTGGTATTCTATCTTTTGTTTCTTCTTCTGTGATTTTTGCATCATCACTATATGGGTATGCTACTGATGTAATTGATTTTCTTAAAGCTAAGTCGAAGTATTCGTTTTTAGCTGTTATTTCTATTTCATCTTCATCATAATCAATTGTTACCAATCCATGATTTTCATCATCTATTAATTCCACTGATTCAACTATGAATTTTTCATCATCACCTTCACCTAATGTATTTGTTGTTACTTGTAATTTTATTGGTGCATCTAATAACATATATTTACCTGTTGGTGGTGTTATTTCTGTTAATATGATTATATAACTTTCTTGTTTTTCTCTTCCAGGCTCTTCAATTCTAATGTCCTTTATTGTTAAACTTCCATTTGTTACTTGTACATTTGTAGCTGGTAACAATACTTCATTAGAATTTACATCATCTGTTGATTTATATAATGTATGACTTTCTCCATCTTTTTCAACTTGTATATTAAATACTGCGCCATCTAAGTTTTGTCCTGTATAACTATCAACTTTGTTTAATTTTAAGTCGTACTTTCCTTTGATTCTTTCGTTAGTTACACCTGTTCCTATGCCTGCTACAATTTCTAATCTATTTACATAGCTACCTCCATTAGTAACTGATACATCTTTAATTATATATTTACCATTATCAACTGCTATAGTTGCTGTTATTACTATGTCTTCTTCATGTGATTTATATAACCAATCAAATATTCCATCTGTTGATTGCTCATGTAATCTAAATTTGTATGTTCCTGATTTTTCTATTAATATATTATCTACACTTATTACACCATCTACATCTCCTACTTTTTCTGTAATTAAATCTGTTGTTGATATTGGATTTAATGTATCTGCTTTTTTTAGTGTTACTGGTTTATTATCGCTATCTGTTACAGTTAAATCAAAGTGTACTCCATTCATTTCTTCTTTTGTATCTTTGTCTATTTTTTGTAATGTAAATTTATATTTTTGTGGGTTTTTAATTTTAATATCTAATTGTGCTATTCCATTATCGGTAGATTGTCCTATAGTTATGCAATTTTCGATTATACCTGTTGGAGATATTTCTTTAGGATTTGCAGGATCTGAAGTATCATATAAATAATATCTAACTCCTCCTGTTCTACCATTCTTATCTACTATATCAAAAGTACCATCTTCTTTTACATTTATATAAACTAATATTTCTTTATTCTTTAGTATATTTACAAACTCATCACCTGCTGGTGTTGCTTCTGTAACTATATACCTATTAATACCAATATTAGCATATTCATCTATAAAGCTTACATTACCTTCTTTATCTGTTGTTAATGTTTGTTCTCCTACAAAACTATCATAGCTAGCTGCTTTTATAACTACATTTTCAAGATTTACACCATCAGAGCCAAAGATTTTCTTATTAACCTTAACTTTAACTTTTGTAGGGTTGGTAATTTCTACATTTATTGTGTAAATATTGTTATTTTCTGTAAGATATACATCAACATATGTAGATAAAGGTCCTCCCATCGTTGGAATTTCCGAATCTGCATCTGTAGGATTATCTATATCTCCTCTATACCATTGATATAGTTGACCTCCTGTTTGTGGAACTTTAAAGTTTTTATTTGTTAATGTAACTTTTCCTTTACCATCAACCTGTACATAAACTTTTAAGTATGTGCCCTCTAATACATTATTATAATTAGGTCCTGGAGATTCTGTTTCTGTAATATAATAAATATAATTTCCTGCAAGCATTGGTTGTTCATTTATTTCTACATCTTCTGTAACTTCTCCATCAAATATTTTAGTAGAAATATCTGTTTTTACAACCTCTCTTTTTACTTTAAATTTTGCACCAGTTAAGTTGTTTTCTAAAGTATCTACTTTTTTGATATCCATAATGTATTTAATTGGATTAATAATATTTACATCTAATCCGTAAATAAGGTGACTTTTTGGGTCTGGTACTTCTACAGATATAAATTCGCTATTATCGACTTTCTTTCCATCCCTATTCTCAATATTTCCTTCATATATTTCATAATATCCGTCTGATTCTTGGAATTTACTATTTGTTATATATAATCTTCCATTTGCTTCTAGATGTACATATACTTTCATATATTTTCCTTCTAATACATTTACGTATTGACTACCTGGTGTTTCATCTTCAGTTATGTAATAAATATAATTTCCTGCTCTTGCCGGTGCCTCTGTTATTGTTCTTGGTGATTCATTATCTAATACTTTTTTAATATTTCCATTTTCATCTTCTCTATATGCTGTAAATTTACTTCCATATAAAGTAGTATTTGCAGCATTTTTCTTTTTTAATCTAAATTCATATTTAGTTGGATTTTCTACTGTTACTTTTATAACACTAATACCATCTGCATTTTTTTCTACTTCTATAGCATGAACATAGCTGTAAACTTCATCATCACGACTTATCAATTTTGCACTTGATAAATCTCTGTAAGATCCTTCATATATTTCAAAATATCCAGGAGAAATGTTTGATTCATCGTTTAGTATCTGTACAACTCCATTTCCTCTTACTTTTACATATAGTTTTATGAATCTGTCCTTAAGTATATTTTCATACCATGGACTTCCAGAATAAGCTTCTGTAATATAGTACTCATATTCACCTTCACTTACTTCATGCTCTGTAATTTCTACCCTGTCATCTACAGTTCCTGCAGAAAGAATGCATTTATCACCTTTATATACTGTAAACCTTGTACTAAATAAGTCTCCTTGTTCAGTATCCTTTTTAACAAGATCTATATACATATCTACAGGATTCTCTACATTTATATATATTTCTTGATATTGCCCACTAGCTCCAACATATACGTATTTCATTATGTCTTTACCTTTATCTGTATTAGATATATCGTTTCCTTCTGAATCATAAATATAAAATTTCTTTTCATTGCTATTTGTGTATTGAGTTCCATTTTCATCTTTTACTAATTCTACATATCCATCTGCATGGACATTTACATATAAAACAATTTTGTATCCATCTAATATATTAGTATATTGTTTATCGGCTGACTTAATTTCGGTTACCTCATATTTGTAAATTCCTGGTGTTACGATTTCCTCTTCAGCTCTTATTAATCCTCCATTTTTAGTTACATCTGTAATAGTTTTGTTTGATATATTATTTGAAATACTAAATTCTGCGTTATCTAATGAAGCTCCACCAGTGCTTTCTTTTGATATCTCTAAGCTTAGTTTTACTGGGTTTTCCACTATAACTTCTACTCTATTTATTTTTGAAGTTTGATCAATATTTACATCTACATATTTTTCATAGAGCTCAAGCTTTGTAGAATCTGTTATTTCTACTCCTGTAGATGAGCATATTTTGTATTTTTCGTTTGGATCTTTAAATGTAACTTTACCATCTGCAGTTATATTAATATTAATTTCAATATAGTTTTCTCCAAGAATATTAACATATTTTGTTGTTGCTACTTCATTTTCATATACTTTTATTGTATAATCCCCTGCTTTTATTCCTGATTCTTTAAACTCTATTTTTCCATCGCTTGCTCTTGTATAAGCTACATGTTCTCCACTTGCAGAGCTTATTACTGTAAATTTAGTATTTGGAATAATTTCACCTTCTGTTCCATCTACACTAGTTGCTTGTTTTTTGGTTAAGTCGAATATGAAACTTGTTGGGTTTTCAACTTTTATTTCTACAGTTTGAATTCCATCTTCATTAGGATCTGTAACATTAGTGTATATATTAAATTTATTTGGATTAAATTGTTCCATTTTATGCTCTTCATAATTATATTTATATACAGTTGAATATGCTTCACTTATTATTCCATTTTCATCTGCTCTAACAACCAAAATCATTGTTGCATTCTCTAGTAAATTTACGTATGCTGTTTCTTCACCATTTTTTTCTCCTGGTGCATATAGCTCCGTTATACGATATGTTCTAGTTCGATTTTCTTCGATACCTTCTTCTACGAATTCTATTGATGATTTACCATCTAAATAATGATTTCCAGATAACTCACTATTAACACATATTTGAGCTCCTTCTAAAGGATTTTCTGAACTGTCTATCTTAGTTAATTTAACTTTATACTGAATTGGATTTTTTACATTTATATTAATAGTAAAATTCAAATTAATATCTCGTGCAAAATCATAGCTTATATGTTCCAATATTTCAGTTTCATCGTTAGTATTTAATCTTCCTGTAGGAGTATATACTGCTTCATCTTTTAAATACAAATCACCATATTCATCTACAATGAATTTTATTTCTAAGCGATTATCTCCTAATATATTAACATGTCCTGTGGCTGATTTTGTTTCTGTTATTGAATATGTGATTATAGATCCTACATCCACAATTTCTTCAAAATAATCTGTAGATACTGCATCATTTTCTATTTTTAACGTATTATTTGTATCATTATTTTGAATCTGTAGATTTGCTCCTGCTAAAGGTTCACCATTTGCACCTATTTTATTTAATCTTACTTTAACTTTCATTGGATCTTTTATAGTTACGATTAATCTATTTTCACCATTTACTTTTTCTACATTTACATCAACATAATCAATATAATTAGCTGTTACATTTGTTCCATTTTCATCACATACATAATAATTTAATGTTTTTATTTCTCCGTTTATTTGTTCCTGATGTTTTGCAATTTCTAGGCCTTCTCCACTTTGTCTATACATTGTTTGTACTATTATACTATTATTACCTAGTATATTTGTATATGGTGATTCTACATCAGTTTCCTTAATCCTCCAAGTTTGCCCAGTTGAATCTTTTGGCATCATACCAATATTATTGTATATTGGTATTTCTTCTGATGATACTGTTGATTTTTTATTTAAAATTACAGTATTGTCAACTTCACTGCTAGTAACTATTTCTTTTAATATTTCTTTAACAGTATCAGTATTACCTCTATCTCCTGCATAAGATAAATCATAAGTTCTTGCATTTGTTATTCTTTCTGCAGTTATTGTTGCTTTGTTTATAGGTGTGTCTTTTGTATTCTTTTTATTTAAGTTCATTATATATCCATAAGGATTTTTTATATATAATGAAATACTAGATGTTGTTTCACCTACTAATGTACTTAGACTGATCCATCCTCCACTAATTATTTCATCTTTTGTAAATGCCTGAGATTCTCCTGCTTTTTCTTTTAATTCATAACGAGTTTCTCCTTGCAATCCGTCTATTGTCTCTTCAACTATTGCGTTTCCATCAGTTGAAATATATACAAATAATTCATATCCTTTTAATATGTTAATATATCCAGGTTTTGCATCAGTTTCTTCGATTTTATATTGGTATTCTTTATCAGCTTTAGTTGTTTCATAATCCACAAAGAATCCAGTTGTTAAGTCACCTTTATGTTCTACTATCCAATTATTGTTATCATCTAATTTACTTACTGTGAATTGTGCTGCACCATTTCCATCTGAACCATTTATAGATCCAGTTAATTCATCTGATTTAAACATTTGAAAATGATATCTTTTCGTTGGGTTTGGAATTGTTAGTGCTACTGTAGTTCCTATTAATTCTGTAGTTAATCCTTGTATTGATGATACACCATCTGATCCCGTAGGTGATACCGAATAACTTATTCTAGGCACTTCATTACCCTCTGCGTCTATATATGGTGTACTAAGTTCTGAAGCTGTAGTTATACCCTTTGTATTTACATTTAAAAATATTTGAGTACTTTTTATCATAGTTACACCGTCAGGCACTGATGTTTCGGAAATCACATATGTTTGAACACTGTTTTTAATCTCTAAACCACCAATTGTTAAATATCCATTTTCATCTGTTAAATTTGTCCCTTCTTCATTATAAAAAGCTATTTGACCTGTTCCTTCATTACTTGGTCCAAGTATACTAAATCCTACGCCTTCTATTCCTACTAACTTATCATCTTGTTTTTTATCTGCAACTTTTAATATTTTAATATCAAAAGTATTTACAATTTGTTTATTAGCAATATATATATCTGCTTTGTTATTATCTACACTTAGGTACATTGCATCTTCGGCTAGTTTCAATTTATCTGCTGAAATGTTATCTGGATCCTTTATTTTTATAAATGTCGCATTTTTTGTTTTATTTATTGTTCCATCATCTTCTATTGTTATTTGTAATATAATTGTCATTCCTTCAAATAAGTTATAATATCCATCTTTAGCAGCATTTTCTTGTATTTCGTATGTGTATACTCCTCCTCGATTAGCTTCTGTATTTGTAAAAAATTCAAAACTTGATAATACAGCTTCGTCATATATTGTTTTTTCAACCGGAGAAGTTTGTTTAACTGTAAACTTAGCACCATCTATTCCTTGCATTCCAGACCATACTGTTTCACCTTGACTATTGGTTGGTATCTCGGTTTTATATTGTTTTTTATTCAAAGTTACAACATATACTAAATTATTTGCCCAACTTAAGTTTACATCACTTCCACTTGTAGAACATTTTATTATATTTTCATAACTGTTTGTATATGCTATATAATCTGCATTATCTTTATTTTCTACTATACCTATTACACTTGAATTTATATTTCTGTCTTTATCTACATTTATTCTTATTATAGCCTTTTTATATGTACTTATATAGTTTAATGGTACTGTTGATTCAGTTACTTCATAATAATATGATGTATTTACTTTAACATCACTTAAAGAATCTATTCCTTTATTTATTTGATCTTTACTTGTTGTAAGTGAAGATAATGTTTCTACATTTGTTCCACTATTAAATATTGTTTTTAATTCATCTAATGTTTTTGCAGTAGATTCATTTTCTACTTTATATCTTCTTATTCCAAATTCTGCTCCATCAACACCTAAATTTTCATTATTGATTTCATGTTTTAACAAATTAAAATTAAAGTTTGTTGTACCTTCTGGATTTGGTAGATTTAATATAACTTCATTACCATTAAATTCTAATATAGATGTTTTATTATTATTTGCTAAATAAGTATTTATATAATCATCTTTCTCTGGAATTGCATTTACCCAGCCTGTTATTTTACTTTCGCTCTGGTCTACATTTCCATTTTCATCAATTTTTACTTGTATTTCTATACGTCCACTAGTATTTGCAAATAAATTCAAATGTCCTTCTGCTGATACTTTTTCTGAAACATAGAATTTATATGTTTCTCCTGGTAGTACACCATCAGTTACTATTTTACTTTCTGCATTATTTGGATCTATATATGACAAACCAACAGTTGGATGTGTTGTTCCATTTGCAATTCTTCTAATAGTAAATTTACTTCCACTTAATTCACCATCATTTAAATCTACTTTTCTTACTTCAAAGCTGAAATCCTTTTCTGGTTGATTTGGAATTGTTATTGTAACAGTTCCTTCATCAGTGGTATCTTTTTCTACAGTTGCTCCTTTTGCTATGTTAGATTGAAGTACATCTGGTGTATGCCCATCTATAAGTTGTGAAGAAATTGTAAGAGTTCCAACTTCCATTTTAGATAGACTTTCTCCTACTTTATTAACATTTAAAAGCCATTCGTAATCTGTTATTTTTATATAAGCATTATCTACACCTTCATATACCTCTTGAATTACGAATTGATCTGTTCCTGCACTTTCAAGTGAGAATTCTCTATCTACTTTAGCCAATCCATCATCATCTGTTGTAATATTATCAGCTATTAATTCTCTAGTTCCATCACTATTAACTTTGTATATATCAAATTTTCTTTCTGGCACTGCTCCATTTGTTATTGAATCTATTTTGATTACTTTTAATTTATATGTTTTTGGCTTAACTTCGTCATTTACTACTTCTAAGTTAATATGTTGACTTCCTGTAGCTGTTTGAGTTATTTTTAAAGTTAAAGTTACTGACTTTTCATTTGTTAGAGCTACGTCATTTATTAAAATAGTCGTAGTATCTGTTTCACTTACATCACTCTCGAATACATTAGTATCTTCTCCATCTTCCCAAGCTTTAATATGTTTTATTACATATTTTGTTTTTGCATCATTTTCACTTTTTGTTATTTCTAAATGTATTGATTTTGCTAATCCTACTATATCACCATCTGTTGATACATTTTCTTTAATGGTTATATTATCTGCTCTATTTACATCTTCTTTGTTAATATTTGTTCTATAAAATGTTCTTGTATGTCCATTTGCAATTGTTGAAGCATTACCTGTTATAGATCCTGATATATCAAAGTTTATATTTTTTGCAGGTTGCCCATTTACAGTTTTATAAATATTAAAACTATATTCACCAACTAGTTCTTTATTATATGCTTTTATAGTTATAATTTCTGCATCATCTACTATTATTGTTACATCTGTTGTACTATCATCATTTAGTAAAACTCCTGTTAAAACTTTTTCTGTTTCTGATTCTGTTGCAAAATTTATACTTTGTGTTTTTGCTCCATTATCTGCTTTTATTGTTATTGTATTAAGTTTGTATGTTGTTTGATTTTTTGTTATTTCTAATGTAAGCGGATTTTTTAATTTTTTATATCCTTCTGGTCCTACTACCTCAGTTAATGTATAAGTATCTATATCTTTTACATTTTCTTTTGTTACATTTTGTGTATATGTACTTGTATATCCTTTTTCTTCATTTGTTTCTATGACTTTTCCATCATTTTCAAATAAGTTAGTTGTATCATTTCCTTTTGTTAATTTAAATTGTGCTCCTGTTAATGCATTATTACTTGTGTCTACTTTTTTTGCCTTTATTTTATATTGATCTGTTGGATAGTCTTTCCATATTAGCTCTATAGTTGTTTCAGTAAACTTTATATTTACTACATATTCTGTAGCATCATTACTTACTTTATTACCGAATTGATCTAGTTTTATAGAACCTCCATCAGCTACAGTTACAGTTTCACTTTTTCCATTATTGGTAACTTCTACACTGTCAATTAAATAGTCAAAACCTACTCTCTTTTTATGTACATTAAATTGTAATATAAGATTTGATTTTTCATATCCTATTGGTGGTTTTGTTTCTTTAATTGTATATGCATCAATTTTTGTTGGATCTGTAATTGTTATTGTATTTGTAGTTCCATAAATAATATCACTTTTTTTACCACTTTCTGTTTCTACACAATTAGCGTTAGCAGAAGTATGCCCATAATTATCTGGATTACTTTCATCTGAATTTCTATTTAAATATTGTTTTACTTCAAATTGTACTCCACCTTGTGCATTTTCATATCCTTCTGAGTTATCACTAATATCTTTTTTTACTATACTCATATTGTAACTACCACCAAGGTCTGGTGGATCAGCGTGAACAAATGTTATTGTATCCTCTGTATAATATACTTTAAATTTATCAGTATCTTTTGATGTTTTCGCTTTGTATGCATCTGTTGTTTCATCAGTTGTAGTAATTTGCGTTCCGTCATTGTTGTAAATTTTAACATCCTTTATAACTAAGCTTTGGTTTCCAACATCTCCAACTACCTCTCTCTCAACAAGTAATACATATGTATTTGGGTCTATTATAAAATTCGTTGGAGCTGCTTCTTCTTTAATTACATAGTAGTCATATAAGTATCCTGATTTATTAACTGTTATACTATTTTCAGTTAATTTACTTGAATCTTGTGAAACTGTATTAATACTATATTGACCTGTTAAAATACTTTTATCAAATTGTTCAAGATTTTTTTCTATTGTTTTTCCATTTGATAAATTAATGTAATATTCAGAAGCTAGATTTAAATATTGTTTTACACTGTAAGTTGCACTTCCTTGAAAATCTTCATCTTTATTATCTTTGTAATTTTCCGTAGATTTTTTTCCTATATAAAGATCATATTCACCTGAGATTAGTGGGTCCTTTGCATAGAATGTTATATTTGTACCTTCTGAACTTAATTTAACACAAATATTATAATGTCCTGATACTTCGTATGAACCTCCGGCCTCAATCGAACCAATCTCCATATTATAGTAGCTATCACTCGCACTTATATAAGTTGATTTATAAATTGTTATATTATCTATTATTAATTTATCATTTTTTTGTTTTTTAGTTACTTCTAATGCTATAAAATCTTTTTTATTATCAGCAAAAACCTTTGATAAATTATATCCCGTTGGTGGTGTATTTTCTCTAATTAAATATGTATCTATATTCTTACTACTGTCTTCTATTTCATCATATTTGATTGATACATTACCATCATCATCATTGTAAGCATTTGATAAAAACTTAACTTTAGTATTAGTAGTTGTTGGACTAAATTCAGTGTAACCAGTAGCACTTTTCTTTTCATTAAGAACAGCTTCTACATTCATATTTTTATTTTGATATACATCAAATTTTGCACCACTTAAGCATCCAGAAGTACCATATTCTTCAACGTCTGTTGATTCTTTTACTAAATTTAGGGTATATGATCCTACTATTGGTTTGTTTCTTACTTCTATTGAAAAAGCATTTGGACTAACTTCTATTCTTAAGTCATTACTATTTGTAACCGTAAAGTTCTGACCCTTTGCACTAGTGCTAGTTCCAGCATATATATCTGTAGCTTTTCCATTCATTTTAACTCTAACATAATCAATTTGTAATGTTGAATTAACTAGTTTTTTATAAACATATATTGTTATTCCCGATAGATCTAATCCCATATATCCTGATTGTACACTTGTTTCTTTAATAGTATATTCATCTGGTTTATTTGCTCCGTACCCATCTGGAGCTATATTGATATCTGAGTTTCCATTAAATGATACTGTTTTTTGAGTTTCTTTATTTGTAATTTCTACTGGTGTACTAGTTGTAGTATTTGAACCGTATATTTTTCTAGTCAATGTGAAATTAGCACTTACCTTTGTATTTGCATTTTCAGTTGATCTTTTTTTAACAACTATATGATATTTTCCACTAGGAGGCGTTACACTATATGATTTACTAGCCTCATAGTATGTTCTATCTGAATTGAAAAAAGGTTGGTTGGTATTACCGTTATTTGTGGTATTATAATAATTTATATGTGTTAAAAAGTTATATCCACTTAACTTACAAGTTATCTTAGTAGTTCTATTTGTTGATGTTTTAAGGTATACCTTACCACTATATGTTGTCCAATTAGATATTTGTGTAGTACAATTTGCGTCACTGTACATTTTTGTACTCTTACCATCTAAAGTTGCATCTAATCTCTTAAACCCGCAATTGTTGACTGTAAATGGTCCTATTGCTCCTGTTTTATAATTATATTTGACACTCGTATTTCCTATTGATATTGCTGTTGTATTTAAGGAATATGAACTAGGAGCTTCTTTAGCTAAAACATTATATATGTTTCCATCTATTTGACCATTAGTTTTGCTATCTATTGAAAAATTATAGCTATTAGTATAATGCCATATAGCGGCTTGTATAGATAGAAATTTTCTGTTTAGTGAAACTCCGCCAGTTTTGTATTTATATCCTTTACTTTCAATTAGAACTCTTAATCTATTACCATAATAAGCTGATTCTTTTTCTGTTATTGCAGTATAGGTCTTACCATTTTCTAATGTTTTAGTATCACTCGTAATAGATTTAAGACTTCCTAAAATAGTACCACTACTATTACTGAACTGTGATTGACTCCAACCAAACCTCGGAACATTATCTGCTATCCAATTAAGTCCTGATTTTGAAAACTTGTGGTTACTAGTAATTTTTGATATTTTTCCCTTCCATCCGAGTTAAATTGTCTCCTTGATATGCACACCAGCCTGCATTCGAATTTAACATTGTATAATTAGTTTGGCTCCACCTTCTTGGGAAAATATAATGTACTGTATAGTTTCCTACTGTACCAGCAGTTATAAGTTTGTATGTGTCACCTACTGATCCAGAGGCATAATTTTCATCTTGTGCTTTAATTGTCGCTAATTCTGTTTTATTGCTTCTTTTATTCATTGCAACAATTACTATCGCACTTACTATAGTAAGAATTGTAATAATTGTAATAAAAACCTTTTTTCTCTTCATATTGTTTCTCCTTCCAAAATTATATCTTAACATTTATTTTAATTCTTATTTACAGTTAGTCAAATTACAAACTAATTAATTTTTATACATTATTTTTACGGAAATTACTTATTTTGCGTTTTATTACATTTTCTTTACATTTTTATATCTTTTTCGTAATAAAATATATATTTTCTTATTTTTTTATTTTCCCTAGTACTTTAACTTTTTACTTTATATTTTTTGTTGATAAAATATCAAAATTACATAATATAAAAAAAAGAAACATACAAATTGTATGTTTCTTTTTTTATTCTATTATCTTATTAACACATTCTTTTTTATTAACACAATTCCTACACCAATTATTGCTATTATTCCTAATCCTAATGTTCCTATCATTATAATCTCAGATCCTGTTTTTACTGTTAACATTACTGGTGCATCATCTATATCATCTTCTCCTGGTACATTGTTTCCTGGTGTTGAGTCTATATCTGGTGTTCCATATTCGTTATGATCTTTATTTATTTCTGCTGTATTTATCATTACTCCCATATTTTCTTTACTGTTTACCCATGTTAATAGTATCTCTACTTCTGCACTTTCTCCTGGTTGTAATGTTGTTCCTGCTAATTTATTTGTTACTATTTGTCCGTTTTCTTCTCTCCAATCTGGGTTATCTTCTGCTACAAATTTTAGTCCTTGTGGTACATCATCTCTTATCTCTGTTGCTTCTCCTGCTATTTCTCCCTCATTTGTTATTCTTATACTATATTTGAATTTTACTGTTACATTATTTATTTTGCTCTTCTTTAAGTCTACTTTTACTACTTCTTCTGGATCATCTTCTGCTTTATGTCCTGTTTCTGTTACTTGTGTTTGTCCATTTTCTGTTACTATCGCTTGTGTTACCCATTTGCGTAAGGCTAAATCGAAATATAGTACTCTTACTTTTTCTATGTCTTCGTCATCTTCGCCTTTCCATTCATTTGGTGTTGAATCTCTATCTGTTATATCATTTCCATTTTTATCACTATCTTCAGCTATTTGTGCTTGATTTATTACAATTCTATCTGATGTTGTTGGCTCTGTTACTTTGAATTGTACTTTTACATCTCTATAATCTAGTTCATCCATTGTTTCTGGATCAAATGCTTTTAATAA
>ENA-UOJD01001648-UOJD01001648.1-human-gut-metagenome-genome-assembly--contig:-P48-NODE-1648-length-21592-cov-13.479547_pt1 | contig 21592 bp, 17 predicted proteins | sample MGYA00242342_ERZ723889 | MGnify/ENA metagenome assembly ERZ723889
GGGGAGCTACCGTATCAACGCTTGCAGGAAATCCCTGCCGCTTTTGATACGGCGCTGTTCCGTCAGCAAAGCCGCCGAAACAGCAGCAACCGTCAAGACGGTTGCAAAATGAGAACGGTATATTTTAAAGAAAGGTTGGATTATGGCAAGACACAGCTTCATACAGATGTCGAAGCTGCCTAATGTCAAAGGACGAATATCGTATATCACCAGCCACGCAAGACAGGAAAATCTGTACGCCACTTACCGCACCGCCGACAATGCCTTTTGGAATAATCTCGCAAGGGAGAGCCGGCAGGAGTTCCAGCGCAGCGGCGCAGAGGGGAAATGTATTGAGGCAAGGGAGCTGATTATCGCCCTGCCCGAAGTTTACACGCAGTACGAGCCGCAGCAGGTGCTTGAGGATTTTACAGATGAGTTCCGCAGGCGGTACGGCGTGGAATGTGTGTCGGCATTGCACCACAATAAGCGCAAGACCAATTACCACATTCATCTGATTTTCAGCGAAAGGAAGCTGCTTCCTGAGCCTGATGTGAAGATTGCCACAAGAAGCGTATTCTTTGACGAAACAGGCAAGCGGGTACGCACCAAGAAGGAAATCACAGGTGAGGACGGGCAGATAAGAAAAGGCTGTACCATTATCAAAAAGGGAGAGGTTTACGAAAGCCATCTGTTCACCGTAAAGGATGACCGCTTCAAGAGAGAGCCTTTTCTTCGGGAGGTAAAAGAGGATTATACAAACCTTATCAATCTCCATATTGAAAACCCTGAACAGCACCTGAAGATATTTGACAAAAACAGCGTGTACCTGCCGACAAAGAAAATAGGCAAGAACAATCCCAAAGCCGAAGAGATTGCAGCCGACAACGCTACAAGGCAGGAATGGAACAGGACAGCGGACATGGCACTTGTATCGGGGATTGAGGAGGCTAAAATACTGGAAATCAAACAAACCGAGATACACGACAAGGTTAGCCAATCCATTAAAAGCGAGGGCTGGCTGCCGAATCTGTTCCGCCGTATCGTGAACAAGGCGAAGGACATTTTACAAAACCTTATCCGTGAATACGGGATACCGCCGAAGCCCACGCTGGATATTGATATGACAGAGTTCTGCACCATGCGGAATCTAATGATACGGGTGCAGGATGAGGCAAGAGGGATTAGGAATTTGCAGGACAACATTCTGCCCAAGCTGAAAACACAGCTTGCAGAAACAACAGGGATTTTCAAGGGCAAGGAGCGCAAAGCCCTTACCGAGCAGATACAGCAGACGGAGCAAGAAATTGACCGCAGGCTGGATAAGCTCCCCGATATTCTCAGGGAGGACGGTTATCCCGATGTGCAGGCATTCATGGCGACCTATCGGGAGGCGGAAGCCGTTGTGGAACAATACAACCGTGACCTTGCCGAATGGGAGCGTCAGGTGAAACAAAAGAGCAGACCGCCAAGACCGCCCGAAAAGGAGAGCGTCCGAAACAGGCTCAGACAGTTGCAGGAGCAGGGCAGACAGCAAAAGCCACGAAAGAAATCCTTTGACAGAGACAGCCGGTAAGCGAAGAAAAACCGCCGCTATGGTTTTACCCATACACGGCGGCATACATATAGAGATTAGTTTTCCTGTTTCTTTATAACGGTTACTTTCAAGTTCTCTGCTTCTATCAGCGTTTCCTGCTTGCATTTCGGGCAGTAGAGAGGATAGTTTTTCAAGACCGTATCATATCTTATTCTGTCATGGGTTTTGTTGCCACAAACAGGACATAATATCCATTCGGCTTGTTTCTGCATACACCCACCAATTCTTACGGTATTTCGTCAATTAACGTTACCGTCCATTTTCCGTCTAACTGTTCAATATCCCAACGTGAATATGCTTCTCCCATACCAGAAATGAGAGTATCATCCTTATCGTAATAATCGGCTGAATATTTCACCCAGATATATCCCTTCCCATTTTCCTGTTTGGTGGTTACAAGTTCTATCGAAACATCTGCCCGAACCGCCTTATCATCAAAGAAATAGTATCTTTCTAACGCACCGCAGTCCTCGTTATTCGTACCGTCTCCTGACCCGCAGTAAGACATAATATCCTTTGCTTCTGCTATGAGGTCATTTGCGACCTTTAGCTGTGTTTCATCGGTACACTCGATTTCCATTTCATCGACCTTTTCCTGACCATAATGCTTCACAAGTGTCGAAACGCCTTTACCGCCGCAGGCGGAAAGACTGATTACCATCGTCAAGAATAGAATAGCACATAAGAATTTTTTCATAGTTGACCTCCGTTTTTAGCAGCGTTACGCTTGGTTTTTAATTTAATCCAATCCTTTGCAATGCTCTCATTGCGGTTTACTGATAGGATAATTCCAACAAGTGCCATATCATAAATAATGAACATTCCTCCTGTTACAACGAAGGGTACGCACATAAAGAAGTTCGGAAGAACCCCAATGTCGGATAGGGCAGTGAAAACAATTCGTAAAATATAAATCAACAGCACGGCATTGGTTAGAAGTTTGCCAACCTCTGTATCCTGCTTTTTTGAAGTCCTGTAAAGGATAGCAAACAATAGCCCGAATACAAACAGCAAAAATACAAGTGAGAATTTTCCGTATTCGTACAGGAGCAGGGTGATTGGGTGGTCATAGAAGTAGCTCATTACCTTCACATCAACAGGCATTCCGCTTTTTCCAATTAACTCCGCTTCACGAAACACCGAAAAGAAATCGAGCTGTTGTAAATATCCTGTATTTTCCTGCAAACGAAAAAGATGATAAAAGCGGCTTAACAGGTACACTCCGATAATAAGAAAAATCAGCATACAAGCTACACCGAAGATATTAACACGATTCCATTTCAGCCATTTTAATTTTAACCCGCAGCAAAAGATGAATAGCTCGCAAGCCAGCAGCAACACAAAAACCGGAAACGCTTGATTTATTAACGCTAAAGTCAGCGGAAAAATAGCATATAGCCAGTAATGTATGATTTTTGTCTCGCTTTCACTGTTCTTTTCATAAAACAGGATTCCGACCAAAACAATCGGATAGCATAGCAGCAGGTAGAACAGAAAACCGTATCCAAGCGGTGCAAATCCGTTCCATAATTCATAGAGTAGCCCGAAGATTGCCGCCAGTGAGAGCAGTCCGTATAACGCTCTTGGAAAGCGAATTAAGACCGTGTAATCAATAAAATACAAAAAAGCAGCAACACAAACTCCAAGCACAATACCGATTATCTTTGGTACGGTCAGGGATATTGAGGTTAGCATAGCAGAGATTAGAATACCACTCAGCAGCAACACGCCTGCTATGAGCAGCAACAGCCAATTCACTTTCGGGCGGTGGACAATATCAAGCTCTGTCCCAACTACATCTGCATCGCCCATTTCTTCAATGGCTTTTCTCATTGCTTCTTTCTGATTCAGACCGTTTTCCCGCAAAGCATCGTATTGGTCGTTTATGTGGTCAGAAAGCTCTCTTGTTGCCACAACCTTTGCCCTGCTCCAACGAATGTATCTTTGAACATCCTTGATATATTCTTCGGGAGAATTATATTCCTGCAAGCAAAACACCTCCCGACAAAACCTTATTGACTGCGGCAGAGTAGCTTTCCCACTCAGACAGCCGCACCACAAGAAAGCTTTTCCCTTCATCTGTAATTCTGTAATATTTTCTCGTTTTCCCCGCAACAGTTTCTCCGTCATAAGACACAAGATACTGCTTTTGTTCTAAGAGATGGAGCAGAGGATATAATGTTCCCGCTTTCAATTCAAAAGTATGGTCGGATTGCTTCGCAAGTTCTTCTATCATCTGATACCCATACATATCTTGTTTTTCAAGCAGCTTCAAAATCAGCATATCTGTATTCCCTGAAATCAGAGATTTATCAATTGCCATATATGTCCCTCCTTGTATCGACAGTCTACATATCAATTATACATAGATTGCCGATATAAGTCAAGAGGCAACAGACAACATTCATAAAAAGTTTGCTTTTGGATTGCCAAACCCTATGTTTTCAGCATAATCTCTCTACTGTAACGCTTTTAACCCACAAATGCCTTGTGTTAAGCCATATTCTCGTCATAAAATACGAGGGGTAAGGCATTTACTCCTTTACCCCTCGCTTTGCGTTACCGCCAGTCTGCTATGCGAAGATGATTTCTTTATTCACAATCTCCATCGCACAAGCCCGTATATTATTCATTCTCCCGACCCATTCTAAGGCGTTTTCCGCCTTTAATTGTTCCGTGATACCCTGTGTCTGTTTCATGCCATCTATGAGCCGTTCAAAGCGTTCCTGCGCCTGTTCGTTGATGCCGGAAAGATATGTTTGCAGACCTTCGTTCGATGATTTTACACTGGACGAGATTCTTGAAGGATATAAAAAGGCTTGGAATGGGAGGAACAGGCGTTGAGTTGCGCTGAACAATATAAAGACATCATCGACATCCCTCACCATGTCTCCAAGACGCGACCGCAGATGCCGATGTCAGATCGTGCAGCGCAGTTCGCGCCCTTTGCCGCCCTCACCGGCTACGATGCTGCCATCAAAGAAACCGGGCGTCTGACCGATGAAAGGATCGAGCTTGACGAGGAAGCTCTGACTGCGTTGGACATGAAGTATCAACTTCTCATGGATGCCTTTGATGACGCGCCGGAAGTCACCATTACCTACTTCCAGCCTGATGAGCGGAAGGCTGGCGGAAAATATGTATCAGCAGTCGGCGCAGTCAAAAAGATCGATGATTTTGAGCGGCGGATTACCATGCAGGACGGCGCGAAGATTCCGATGGATGACGTTCTAAGCATTGACGGAGAGTTGTTCTCATCGCTGGAATAATGTCGCTTGCCATGCGACCAAATGAAGTGAATACAGAGATAAATAGACTGCAAGGCGCAATGCCAAGCAGTCTTTTTTATGTGGAAACGATAGTTGCAGACGTATCAAATCAAAACGAGAAGCTCAAAAAGGAGGCGAGGATCATCGACACCTTGAAAGCAAAAGGGGACGATTTCCTCAAGCCGGTTTCAGAGAGAGAACAGGAACAGAAACGAAATAATCGGATAGAATGAAAGAGAACGAGTATCGCGCTTAAATGCTGAGTAATTCCTGCAAAACGGTCATATTCATCCGAAATATAAGAGACTCTATTGAATAGAAGCCCGACTTGTGCTACAATGTAAATCAGGTTTATTCTACATACTTTGCTGAGGTGAAAAGCATGAAAGCAAGCTACAAAAAATTGTGGAAGCTGCTCGTTGACAAGGAAATGAGCAAGGGCGATCTTCATAAAGCATCAGGGCTTTCGTCCAGCACGATGACCAAGCTCAGAAAGGGCGAAGATGTGTCAATGGAAGCTCTGAGAAAAATCTGCATTTGTCTCGGCTGCAATATCGGTGACATTGTGGAGTTTGTGGACGAAAGCAAATAAGAGTACATTTTATGGTATAGCTAATATGATATGATAGCAGTGAGCTTGGAAGACAAGTTCAGATGGAGAAACGCATGGAAAGATCCTTAATCTATAATGGGACGATCACGGCGGAACAGTTCCTCTTTTATGAAATCCGCATTGCATCGAAATATTACCTCGACGGGACATCCGTGGAGGACGCTATCGAAGAAATCAAAAAGAACAATCTGTTTCAATACCCGACCGAGCGGCTTGTTGCCCGCATGGTGCGAAGCTGCTATAAGCGTCTGGATGCCTTGGATGATGAGCAACTACGGCAGGAATTATCATCGGCTCCGGCTGAGATTGCAAAGCAGATCAACCTCTATGCCATGATGCGCTACAACCGCATTGTCTGGGACTTCATGGTCGGCGTGATCGGAGAAAAGTTCCGGAGTCAGGACTTCGAGTTTTCGCGGAAAGACCTGAATGTGTTCTTCTCCCACTTGCAGGAGCAGAACGATGATATTGCCGGATGGAGCGAGACAACGGTCAATAAGATCAAGCAAGTGCTGACGAAGATTTTAGTTGAGGTTGAGATCCTTGACACCTTCAAATCCACGCGGCTCAATCCGCTGTTCCTCTGCGATGAGCTGGAAGAAGGCATTCGCAGGAACAACGATCTTGACGCACTCGCAGCTTTTAACTGCTTTAGATAGGAGGCTCTGGCATGAGTGACATCAAGCAAGAGTTAGATAAAATCAGAGGACGTATTTCCGAACCAAGTTTTCTGAAAAACGAAGGCTTGAGCAACGAGGTTGGCATTCATGTGTTCTGCTATGATCCGGCAGACGAATTGATCGTCAGAGACTTCGTTTCCCGATTAAAAGCGGAAAGTGGAACGCCATATCACATTAAGGAATGTGACCTCTACGAGATTTTTCTGAGACTCTTGGAGGACAAGCGTGTTCTGAAATCCGTGGACGGGCTGGAAGAAAAACGCGGAAAGGAATACCTTCTCAAGCAGCTTCAGAAGATCGCAACGCCGGAGGCACTTCTGGAATACATGAAGTATGAGCCGCATGAGTACGGTGACGTTCTTTTTCTGACCGGCGTGGGAAAAATCTTCCCGTTTATGCGCTCTCATAAAATGCTGGACAGTATGCAGCATCTTTTCGAGGACATTCCCATCGTCATGTTCTATCCGGGATCGTTCAACGGGCAAGACCTCGGATTGTTCGGAAAGTTTCTGGACGGACACTACTACCGGGCATTCAACCTTTTGTAATTGGAGGAAGGCAGCATGAAAATACAAAGTATGTTCCAAAAGGACATCGACCGTGATATCAACGGCGTTATCAAGGTGTCGCAGGATGACCAGCAGAGCTTAAAGCAGGAACTCAGCGAGTACATTATCACGAAAGAACTGCGGCGTCACTTCGCCACATTCTTTGATAACTACGTAAAGGCGATTGACACCCCGACTGATAAGATCGGCGTCTGGATTTCGGGCTTCTTTGGCAGTGGTAAATCTCACTTTTTGAAAATGCTTTCCTACCTTCTCTCCAACAAAAAGGTGGACGGCAGACACGCCTTTGATTACTTTGCGGACAAGTTCGATGATCCGATGATGTATGCGATGGTGCAGAAATGCGTCCGCATTCCCACGGAATCCATCCTGTTCAACATCGACATCGAAGGCCCGATCAACAAGGACAAGACCGCCGTGCTGCGCGTCTTTGCGAAGGTATTCTACAATCACTGCGGTTTCTATGGCGAAGACCTCAAGGTGGCGAAGCTGGAACGCTTCATTGAGAAGCAGGGCAAGACGGACGCCTTCCGCGCTGCCTTCAAGGAAGTCAACGGGGAAGAGTGGGTCAACGCCCGCGATTCCGCCGCCTTCTTCGAGGACGATGTGGTTGAGGTTTTGCAGTCTGTTCTCGGCATGAGCGAGACGGCAGCCCGCAACTGGTTCAACGGCGAAGAGAACGCCGACATGAGCATCAAGCAGCTCGTCTCAGAGATCAAGGAGTATGTGGACAGCAAGGAAGGCAACTTCCGCCTCCTGTTCTGCGTGGATGAAGTCGGTCAGTACATCGGTGACGATGGCGATCTGATGATGAATCTGCAATCACTGGTGGAAGAGATCGGTGACAAATGCCGGGGCAAGGTCTGGATCATGGTCACGAGCCAGGAAGCGATTGATTCCGTTGTGAAAATCACCGGCAACGACTTCTCCAAGATTCAGGGACGCTTCAACACTCGTCTGAGCCTGTCCTCCTCGTCTGTCGATGAGGTCATCAAAAAGCGTATTCTGGCGAAGACAGAGGACGCAGATCACCTTCTGCAAATGGAGTATGAGAAAGAGGCTTCGGGCTTAAAGAGCCTGTTTGCCTTTGATAATCCGATCCTCGACATCAAGGGCTTTACCAGCGCAGCGGAGTTCAGCGCGACCTTCCCCTTTGTTCCGTATCAGTTCATCGTCATCCAGAAGGTTCTCGCAGAGATCCGCAAGCACGGCAACTCCGGCAAGCACCTTTCGGGCGGTGAACGCTCCATGCTGTCCGGTTTCCAAGAGGCGGCGCAGAAAATCGAAAACAAGGATGAAAACGCCCTTGTGCCGTTCTATCAGTTCTATGACACAGTACATACCTTCTTGGAGAATGCCATCCGCCGCGTCATCGACCGCTGCCAGAACGCGGCGGACGCCCACGACGGCTTGGAGCAGCAGGACGTGAATGTCCTCAAGCTGCTCTACCTCGTCCGCTACATTGAAGACGTCAAGGCGAACATCGAGAACATCGCCATCCTGATGATCGACGATATTCACACCGACAAGATTGCCCTCCGTGCGTCCATCACGGCTTCTCTGGAACGCCTTCTGTCTCAGAACTACATCTCCCGCAATGGCGATACCTATGCCTTCCTGACGGATGAGGAACAGGATATTGCCATCGACATCAAGAATACGCCGGTTGACAGCGCACAGATCGTCCAGAGCATTTCGCAGACGGTCTACGGCGAAATCTATCCGGCAAAGAAATATAAATACGGCAAGTACGACTTTGCCTACGATCAATACGTTGATGGAACGCTGAAAGGCGCGTCCACTGGCGGAATGCGGCTTCGCATCGTCACCGTGGCAAGCGACTACTACGGTGCGCCGAACGAACGGCTTATCATGGACTCGCGGGTCAACAACGAAGCAATCGTTGTTCTCTCGGCGGACACGTCCTACTTTGATGAGCTGGAACAGGCGATGAAGATCCGCAAGTATGTCAAGCAGCGGAATGTGTCGCAGATGCCGGATAGCATCCAGCGGATCATCCGCGACCGCAACGACGAGGCGCGGAAGCTGGAAAGCCATGCCCGCAGCCTGATTGAAAAAGCCATCGTCGAGGGCAAGTTATATGTTCACGGTGAAGTCCTCGACCCGAAATGCAGCTCCGCGAAGGACAAGCTGGACGAGGCGATGAAGAACCTTGTTGAGAGCGTCTATTCCAAGCTCAACATGGTCAATCAGTTTGTGGACAGCGACGCCGATATTCTCGCCATCCTCAACGGCGCATACGAAGAAGTCGGCTTCACCGGACTGGGCACGAACAACGAAGATGCCCTCAATGAGATCAGTCAGTGGCTTGAGCTTCAAAATTATAATATGCTCAAAACCTCGATGGGCGATGTGCAGCGCCGGTATCAGGCGATCCCCTACGGATGGAAGGAAATCGACATTGCGGCCCTGATTGCCCGTCTGATCGTCCAGCAGAAGATTCAAATTAACTATGGCGGCGCGGTTGTCGGCAAGGAAGAACGCCGTTTGGTGGACTTCCTGCGAAAGAAGACCGAGATTGACAAAGCCATCGTTGTGCGGCGCATTGCCCCCTCCGAAGAGCTGATCCGCAAGAGCGTCAACTTCCTTCGGAACTATCTGGGTGCGATGGACATTCCCTCCGATGAGGATGGGCTGATCCGCTTCGTCTTGAATACCTTCGAGACCAAGCAGCGCCACTATCAGAAGCTCCTTGACGAGTTCTACTCCAAAGAGCGTTACCCCGAAAAGGAAACCGTCACTGCTGCCCGTGACTTGATGAACGACGTTCTGAGCCAGCGCAAGGACAATGTTGCATTGCTCAAACGGATGGTGCAGCGGCAGGACGATCTTCGCGATTCCGCCGAAGATATGGAAGGCGTGGAGATGTTCTTCAAGGCGCAGCGGACGGTGTTCGACGATGCCAGGAAGCGACTTGTCGGCATCCTCAAGGAAAGAGACTACTTCGCAGCGGATGCAGACACGTTGAACGTCATCAGCACGATGTCCACGATTCTTGCCATGCAGAAGCCCTATTCCCGCATCGGAGAGCTGCCGGAGCTTGTCCGGAAGGTCAAGACCGCTTACGACGGCTTGCTGGATATGAAGCGTGAGGAGGTTGCCGAGAACATCCGTCAGTGTATGCAGGACGTTCATCAGCTTGCAACCGAGGCACGGGATGCTGGAGTTCTGCTGCGTCAGGCAGACGATTACTTTGTCGGCAAGCGTGAGGCGGCAAAGAACGCATCTTCTCTCACCGATCTGGACGCTATGATCACGCAGCTCCTCAACTATAAGGACACGATCTGCCGCCGCATGGAGGTCATGTCTGCCTCCCGTCAGCAGGAAGCGCAGAAGCCCACACCCGCAGCGACCGCAAAGCCCGGAACGCCCGCACCGAAGCCCCCGAAGATCATAACCGTGCGTCGGTACGACCTCTGCTCGGTCAAACGTCTGCAAAGCAAGGAAGATATTGATAAGTACGTCGAAGCGATCCGCGAAAAGCTCATGAAGGCGCTCGAAAGCTGCGACGGTGTGCAGATCAACTAAAGGAAGGTGAGTTTGTGCAATCAGCTTTGTTGATAGGTAATGGCTTAAATCGTTGTTATAAGGACTCGATTCCATGGGACAAACTACTTGAACGTATTGCGCAGAAATATAATGTGCAGTTCAATAAAAACAATCCATTTCCGTTAGAGTTTGAGTCAATCGCAAACCAAATACTCAACTCGGATAAGCGGAATGCCGATGAGGTTTATAGTGAAATCAAGTCAAGCATTGCCAGTATGGTGTCCTCGCAAGAACCCAATCGTGGCTCATTGCAAGAGCTGTTTACTGCAACTATCCCTGCGTATCATATTCTAACAACGAACTATGACTATATGCTTGAGAAGGCATATATGGCGTATGCAAAGGAAACGCCGAGTGAGAGTGATAAAAGCGAAAAAAAGTATAGTCTACATAGATTTGAGAAGTGCGGAGATAAAACCTTTTATCACATTCATGGCGAAGCTGCAAAGGAAAAATCGCTATGCCTTGGGTATGAACATTATGCTGCCTATTTGGCAGAGATGCGCAAATATTTAAGGGCTCTTCCTGCGGTATCAGATAGAGTCTTAGAGACATCATTGCCAGATAAACGTTCGTGGGTAGATTTATTCTTCACGCACGATATTTACATTTTAGCACTAACGCTGGACACAAATGAAATTGATTTGTGGTGGCTGCTGACTTATCGAGCGTTTCTCTACTATTCAAACGACGCCGGATTAAAGAGCATTATGAAGAATAGAGTGAAGATATTCCTCAATGATGATGGCACAAAGAGAGAAAAACTGCTGTATAAGCAAGGGCTATTCCATAACCTTCATGTAGAAACCGAACTGGTAAGTGTGCATGATGGTAACTACGAAGAAGCATACAAGATAATTGCACAGAAAATTAGGCAAGGAATCTCAGTTCGGGAGTAAAGGGGTAACTGCAATGAACAAGAACGCAATTCAGAAGTTTGCGATCTGGGCGCGGAAAGAGCTGATAGCTCAGGTTTCACAGCGTGCCTATCAATATGGCATTGACGAGTCCGGCTTCGGTGACGCTTCTGCGGACACATTGAATGGTCGGCTGCTGACGGCGGAGGAAAAGTCCCAGCGGCAGGAACTCATCGGGAGAATCAAGGAAAAGGGCTACAAGCAGGTCATGGAAGAGGTTGCCTACACTTGGTTCAACCGCTTTATTGCCCTGCGCTTTATGGAGGTCAACAACTATCTGCCCTCCCATATCCGCGTGTTTTCGGACAGCACCGGCGCGTTCAAGCCGGAGATTTTGAGTGATGTCCTGCACCTTGAGCTTCCGGGGCTGAACCGGGAGAAAGTTGCGGAGTATATCGAGAGCAACGACACCGAAGGTCTCTATCGCTATCTGCTTTTGACGCAGTGCAACGCCCTGAACGATCCTCTTCCCCGTATGTTTGAGAAAATGGGCGGCTATACCGAGCTTCTGCTGCCGAACAACATTCTGAAACAGGACAGCGTTCTCGGTCACATGGTCGCGGATATTCCCGAAGAGGACTGGACGGATCAGGTGCAGATCATCGGCTGGCTGTACCAGTATTACAACTCCGAACTCAAGGATGATACCTTTGCGCTGCTCAAGAAAAATGTGAAGATCACCAAAGAGCGCATTCCTTCCGCAACGCAGCTCTTTACCCCGGACTGGATCGTCCGCTATATGGTTGAAAACAGCCTTGGCAGAATCTATGTGGACAAGCGCAAGAATGAGGGCATCTATGCGGACGGTCGCGGCTTGGATGAAATGACTTGGCACGAAGCGGAATCCGAACGCATAGCAACGGAAAAGCTGATTGCCGACAAAATGGGCTGGAAGTATTATCTGCCCGAAGCGGAACAGACGCAGGACGTACGCAAGCAGCTTTATGAGATTCAGGCGGAGTATGCCAATCTGGACGTCAAAGGCATCAAGGTCATCGATCCCTGCATGGGCAGCGGGCATATCCTCGTCTATGCCTTTGATGTGCTGATGCAGATTTATGAGGCAAGCGGATATAGCCAGCGGGACGCGGCACAGAGCATTCTTGAAAACAACCTCTTTGGGTTAGATATTGATGACCGTGCGGCGCAGCTTGCCTATTTTGCTGTCATGATGAAGGCACGGCAGTATGACCGCCGCATCTTCTCCCGTGGCATTCAGCCTCGTGTGTTTGCTATCGTCGAGAGTAACGGACTGGACAACAGCTCCGTTGAATACTTCACCAACAATGACCCGCAGCTCAAAAAGGATTTCGGAACGCTGATGGACGAGCTGCGGGATGCAAAGGAATACGGTTCTATCCTGAATATCTCTCAGGTGGGCTTTGCCTCCCTCTATGCCAGAGTGGAGAAAGTGCGGGCTGACATCAGTATGTTCCGAGAGAGCGTGCTGAACAGCTTCCTGCCGCTGATTCAGGTGGCGGAGATTATGGCGCAGAAGTACGATGTGGTAGTGACGAATCCGCCGTATATGGCTGTCAGCAACGCCGGGGCAAAGGTCAACGACTATGTGAAGAAGAACTTCCCGGACAGCAAGGCGGATATGTTTGCCGTGTTCATCGAACGCTGCGGGCAGATGACGAAGAAGAACGGCTATCAGGCGATGATCACACAGCACGCTTGGATGTTCCTGTCCAGCTTTGAGAAGCTGCGTACAAAGCTGCTGGCAGTCGATATTGTCAATATGGCACACCTCGGCGCAAGAGCGTTTGAGGAGATCGGCGGCGAAGTGGTACAGACCACATCGTTTGTCATTCGCAAGAGCCACATTGCGGACTATAAGGGCGAGTATTGCCGTCTGATCGAGCCGACCTCTCAGCAAGGGAAAGAGGATATGTTTCTCGCAGGTGAGAATCGGTATGCGGCAGACCAGTCCAACTTCTCCAAAATCCCCGGGTCGCCGGTGGCGTATTGGGTGAGTGAAAACATGATAAAACAATTTGAATCGAATAAGATGTCCGATTTTGAATTAGCTCATGGTGTACTAACAGGAAAGGACGAACTGTTTATAAGGTTTTGGCACGAAGTCAACTTCGAATATATTGGCACGCATTGTTCATCTGTTGATGAATTCAACAAATCCAAGTTGCGATATGCTCCACTTGCAAAAGGTGGTCAATTCAGAAAGTGGTATGGAAACAACGAACTGGTTATTTGGTTTGACCGTCAAGGTCAAACAACTATTAACTCAATGCCCACTCATGGATTTGGGGGACAAGAGCACTACTTTAATAAAGGTGGAACATGGACAGAAATAAGTAGCGGAAGCTTTTCAATTAGATTTTTCAATCATGAAGTTTTCAGCCTTAAAGCGCCATCGATCTTTTCGTGTAGACATATTTACTATTTATTGGCATGGATGAATACTCAAATATTCAATAATATTATTAAATTATTGAATCCCACAATTAGTACGGGTGTAGGCGTTGTTGCAAGAGCTCCATATAAAATTGATGAGCTAATGTATAATTCAATAAACGAAATCTCAAAAGAAAATGTTTTGTTATCAAAACACGACTGGGATTCCTACGAAACTTCATGGGATTTCAAGCGGAATCCGCTGGTGTGAACCCCTCAGTCACCTGCGGTGACAGCTCCCCTTTCAGGGGAGCCTAATATGCGCCCCGCCCCAGCCACCCATGGAAGACACACCCCGCCTCAGCCTCCCCTGAAAGGGGAGGGGGACCGCGGAGCGGTGGAGGGGTCACTCTGAAAGGGGAGGGGGACCGCAGAGCGGTGGAGGGGTCACCCTGAAAGGGGAGGGGGACCACGAAGTGGTGGAGGGGTTCAACAAGCAAGAGCGGTGGAGGGGTCTGCGACAGGAGGAGTCTTGAAAAATTTACGGGATATAATTCAAAATCAAAACCATGCTGCCGTGTGCTGCGGAAAAACATGACGCGGCAGGAATGCCGCCTTTGGTATGATTTTCTGCGTGATTATCCGGTTAAGTTTTATCGGCAGCGCAGCATTGACCGCTTTATTGCAGATTTTTATTGCAGTAAAGCTCACTTGGTGATAGAGGTTGACGGGAGTCAGCATTCAACTGCAAAGGGCAGAGTGCTCGATGCGGAAAGAGATGCGGTTCTGAATAGCTACGGCGTGACCGTGATTAGAGTGACAAACAAGGACATCGAACAAAACTTTTTTGAAACATGCGTATTTCTTGACGCGAGAATAAAGGAGAATCTTTCAATATGGGTAGATTGATTAAAGAAAAGTACAGCGCATGGAAGCAGGAATGCGAAGACCGCTTCCGGCAGCTTAAAAAGAATGAGGAAGAACTTAACCGCATTTTCATTGACATTTACGGCTTGCAGGACGAATTGACGCCGGACGTGGCGGACAAGGATGTCACCGTGCATCGCGTGTTTGACAGCAAAGACGATGTGCCGGAGTCCATGAAGGGCAGCAGCTATGTCCGCACCATGCGGGACGAGATCGTCTCTCTCATTTCCTACGCTGTGGGCTGTATGTTCGGGCGGTATTCTCTGGACGTGGACGGGCTTGCCTACGCGGGCGGCGAATGGGACGAAAGCCGGTACAAGACCATCGTTCCGGACAGCGACAACATTATCCCCATCTGCGATGATGACTACTTCGACGATGACATTACCGGACGTTTTGTGAAGTGGGTCGAAACCGTCTACGGCAGTGAGACACTTGAAGAAAACCTCAAGTTTGTTGCCGATGCGCTCGGCGGCAAGGGCACGCCCCGCGAGGTGATCCGCAGCTACTTCCTGAACGACTTCTATGCCGACCACCTGAAAACCTATCAGAAGCGCCCGATCTACTGGCTCTTCGACAGCGGAAAAAAGAACGGTTTCAAGGCTCTCTGCTATATGCACCGCTATCAGAGCGACCTTCTTGCCCGGATGCGCACCGACTACGTTCATGAACAGCAGGAGCGTTATCGCACACAGCTTGCCCACCTCGCGGACGCCATCGACCACGCCGGAGCTGCGGAGCGCGTGAAGCTGACCAAGCAGCAGAAAAAGATTCAGGAGCAAGCTCTTGAAATCCAGAAGTACGAAGAGAAAATTCATCACCTTGCCGATCAAAACATTCAGATCGACCTCGATGACGGCGTGAAGCACAACTATGAGCTGTTTGCCGACGTACTGGCGAAGATAAAGTAAGGGAGATATACGCTATGTCGAATGAGCGCGTACAATTTAATCTGACGGAGCGTTTTGCAGCCCCCTTGCCGGAGTTCTATCGCCGCAGGATCATCTTCTGGAAGGACGAGGATCGGGAGTTTGAGAAGGACGTTGACGAGCTGAACTTGGAAGGCGTCAAGATCATCAAACTGACCGGCACAAACAATTTTGCCGTCAAGAAGCTGCTGCTTCACGATGACTTGGACAGCAACTATCTTATCTATTGTCCGATTACATACAGCGGTGACGAAGATAACTGGTTGCAAGACATTGAATATTACAGCGAGACCTTCCGCGCGGATTTTATCTCGATGCAGATGGATGAGCTGAATATCGCGCCGTCTGCCGCAATGCGGAAGACGGTCAAGCTCTATGCAAAGTTCTTCGACAGCAAAGAGCGTATTCAAAAGCTGCGCAGGATCGGGCGGGACTATCAGACGCCCCTCCAGCTCCATATCGACATTATGGCGGTTCTTGCCGGTTTGAGCGAAGGTTCCGCGCAGGATGTCATCATCGCCGTCCTTGCCGCGGGTCTCGATAAGGAGACAAACAGCGTCTTGCAGAACATCCGCAAGTTTGGCAGCATCGAAGCCTTCTGGCAGCTTGCACGGAAGTACACCGGCTACATCGAGGAAGAGGACAAGCCCCTGGGCTATTTTGCAGCGCACGTACTGCTGACCGCACTTTCTCAGACGATGAACGCCTCCGTCCTGAAAGGCTTGGAGCGTTTTGTGTCCGAGACCAACAAAGCATACTGTTACAGCATCGTCCATGAATGGCGTTCCCGCGAGGATAATGAGGACTTGTACGAGTTGTGCCGCACCGTGGAGAACGAATTGCAGCTCCCGACGCGCTTTGACAAATTTGAGCCGGAAACGCTGGTTACGGGAGACGTCTTCCCGTGCATCAACGAGAGCATCCTGAAACAGCTCTATGCCGAGATCAGCGACCATGTTGTGAAGGTCGATCTCATTAGGAAGGTCTGTGAAAACAGACGGACAGCCGGATGGTACAAGCGGTTTTCGGATTACTTTGACTGCCTCTTCTTCATCGGAAAGATGCAGAGCTTCTATCAGGAACACGGCGGCGGATTCCATATCGTCGAGCCGAAGGAAATCTGGAAGCTCTATACGAGTGACCTTTACCGCATGGATGCCTACTATCGCCACTTCCATTATGCCTTCGGCAACTCTCTCAAGAACGCAAATGACGTTCTGGAAGACGGCTTGAAGCACTCGACGGAGTTTGTTGAGGCACTGTATCAGAACTGGTTCCTGCGTGAACTGACCGCTTGCTGGACAAACGCGGCGGCAGATGGCCTCGCTGCTCTGGGCTATGTCTCGGAGATCGAGAAGCAGCGGGATTTCTATAAGATATATGTTGTTCCTGCAAGCAGCAAGAATACCCGCGCATTTGTGGTCATCTCGGATGCGCTTCGCTATGAGGTTGCCTCCGAGCTTTCCGAGCGCATTGTCCGCAGCACAAAGGGAACTGCCGAATTGAAGTCGATGCAGGCGATCTTCCCGTCCATCACGAAGTTTGGCATGGCAGCCCTGCTTCCGGGAAAGAGCATTTCCGTAAATGACAGTATGGATGTTCTCGTTGACGGGAATCCCACCCGTTCCACCGTGGAGCGAAACGCGATCCTGAACTCGACGCCGAAAGCCAGTGTTGCCATTCAATACAATGATCTTCTGAACATGAAGAAGGATGAGCGGCGGGAACTGGTTGCCGGGAAAGACGTAATATACATCTATCACAACTCCATCGACGCCATCGGAGACAAAGCCTCAACGGAGTCCAAAGTCTTTGACGCCTGTGAGACGGCAATTCAGGAGCTTTCCGGTATTCTGCGTATCATTGTGAACGAACTGAGCGGAACAAATATTTTCATCACGGCAGATCACGGGTTCCTCTATACCTATAAGCCGCTGAGTGAGAGCGACAAGATCGACCGAAAAGCCTTCTCCGGCAACGTGTATGAGCTTGGACGGCGGTATGCGCTGACTGCTCCTGACACAACCGCTGACTTCCTGCTTCCCGTCAATCTGGAACGGGAGCTGGACGGAACTCCTGTCAAGGGCTATGCCCCGCAGGACACTATCCGCATGAAGGTTCAGGGCGGCGGTGAAAACTATGTCCACGGCGGTATCGGCTTGCAGGAGCTTGTCGTGCCTGTGATTGCCTTCAAGAATCTGCGCTCCACGAGTAAGAAGTATGTGGAAGTTTCCAACGCAGAATTGAAGCTGTTGAGCGAAAGCCGCAAGATTTCCAACCTGATTTTCTCGTTGGAGTTCCACCAGCGTCAGCCCGTGGGCGATAAGATTCAGCCCTGCACCTATTCCATCTACATGACGGACGATGAGGGTGTGGTGATCAGTGACCGGCAGACAGTTATTGCGGACAAGACAAGCGACAATGCGGCAGATCGCGTGTTCCGTGTCCGGTTCAACCTGAAAGCCGGAACGTATGATAAGAAGAAAGTCTACCGTCTGGTGATCGCAAACGAGATTGACGTGGAAGAGATCGAGTTCCACATCGACATTGCTTTCGCGGACGATTTCGGCTTTGACCTGTAAAGCGAAAAATAAGAAAGGAAGCTTTTGCTGTGCGAAAGCTGTGAATTAAATAAAAATGAACAAGAACGCAATTCAGAAGTTTGCGATCTGGGCGCGGAAAGAGCTGATCACTCAGGTTTCACAGCGTGCCTATCAATATGGAATTGACGAGTCCGGCTTCGGTGACGCCTCTGCGGACACCCTGAATGGGCGGCTGCTGACGGCGGAGGAAAAGTCCCAGCGGCAGGAACTCATCAAGCAAATCCAGGAAAAGGGCTACAAGCAGGTCATGGAAGAGGTTGCCTACACTTGGTTCAACCGCTTTATCGCCCTGCGCTTTATGGAGGTCAACAACTATCTGCCCTCCCATATTCGCGTATTCTCGGACAGCACCGGCGCGTTCAAGCCGGAGATTCTGAGTGATGTCCTGCACCTTGAACTTCCGGGGCTGAACCGGGAGAAAGTTGCGGAGTATATCGAGAGCAACGACACCGAAGGTCTCTATCGCTATCTGCTTTTGACGCAGTGCAACGCCCTGAACGAGGCTCTTCCCCGTATGTTTGAGAAAATGGGCGGCTATACCGAGCTTTTGCTGCCGAACAACATTCTGAAACAGGACAGCGTTCTCGGTCACATGGTCGTGGATATTCCCGAAGAGGACTGGCAGGATGCCGTTCAGATCATCGGCTGGCTCTACCAGTATTACAATGACGAGAGAAAAAACGAAGTCATCAACATCTACAAGGGAACGGTCAAAAAGGATGACATTCCCGCAGCAACCCAGCTTTTCACAACCGACTGGGTTGTCCGCTACATGGTGGACAACTCTCTCGGACGCTACTGGATCGAGCGTCACCCGGAAAGCAAGCTGGCGGAGAAGTTGGAGTTCTTTGTCACGCCGAAAAACGGTGAAATCAAGCGCATCAACGAGTTTGTGAAGCCGGAAGACGTCAAGTTCCTCGATCCCTGCATGGGCAGCGGTCATATTCTGGTGTACGCCTTTGATGTCCTGATGGAGATTTACAAGGAAAGCGGCTATACCGAGCGTGATGCAGCAGCGATGATCGTCCAGAATAACCTCTTTGGACTGGATATTGATGACCGCGCCTCTCAGCTTGCCTACTTTGCCGTTATGATGAAGGCGAGAAGCTATGACCGGCGTTTTCTGAGCCGTGGTATCAAGCCGAATGTGCTTGCCATCAAAGAAAGCAACGGCATGGGTGCGGCTGTCCGGGACGGGCTGACAACGGATGCAGAGATGAACGCGATCAGCCGGTATCTTGTGGACACCTTCCGCGATGCAAAGGAACTGGGTTCTATCATCACCGCCGAGTCGAAGGACTACGACGGTTATATGGCATACCTTGACGGCTGCGACGGACAGGAGCAGCTCTCGATGGAGGGTACTGACTGGTTGCAGAACACTCGTCCCATGCTCAAGGTGCTGGCGTGTCAGGCAAAGGTGCTGGCGGCAAAATATCCGGTTGTCTGCACCAATCCGCCGTATCTGAACAAAATCGAAGGCAGATTGAAGACTTTTGTGACCGAGAACTACAAGGACTATTCCGGTGATCTGTTCAGTGTCTTTACCTATCGCAATCTGATGTTCTGCAAGCAGGACGGCTACTGCGGTTATATGACACCGTTCGTTTGGATGTTCATTAAGACCTATGAAAAGCTGCGCGAGTTCATCATTCAAAACAAGAGTATCACCACACTTGTTCAGATGGAGTATTCTGCCTTTGAGGAAGCAACTGTGCCGATCTGCTCCTTTGTCCTGAAAAACGGAAAAGCAACGGAGAACGGATTTTACTTCAAACTGTCCAATTTCAAGGGCGGCATGGAGGTTCAGAAACAGAAGGTCTTGGAAGCTCTTGCAAATAAAAATTGTGGGTACTTCTATGAAGCAGACCAGTCCAACTTCTCCAAAATCCCCGGTTCTCCGGTGGCGTATTGGGTGAGTTATGCCATGATTCATGCGTTCAATGTAGGCACAGCCTTGTCCTCTATCGCATCCCCAAAACAAGGAATGGCGACAGCAGACAATAACCGTTTTGTGCGAAAATGGTACGAACCTGATTTTAGGAAGGTTGCACTTCCGTTCTCGGAAGACCTAAAATGGTACCCGTATAACAATGGTGGAGGCTTTAGACGGTGGTTTGGCTTTAATACAGACGTAGTGAATTGGGAAAACAATGGTGCTGCAATTAAAGCATTTCCAAAGGCATATGTGCGAAATGAAAGGGATTATTTCAAAAGCGGGATAACATGGAATGCCATCACCAGCAGCGACATATCTGTTCGTTATTTCAATAGCGGATATATTTTCTCAAATGCTGGAATGGCAATCTTTTCCGATGAGCACAATTTAATGCTCATTCTTTCCTTTATCAATTCTGCCGTCGCCAAAAGTATACTGTCTGCAATTAGTCCGACATTAAATTACAATGCCGGAGATATTGCAAATTTGCCCATAATTGCATCTAAGGATCATGATGTGCAGCTTGCAACAACGTGCAAAGATTGCATTCAACGTTCAAAAGACGACTGGGATTCCTACGAAACCTCGTGGGATTTCAAACGGAATCCGCTGGTGTGAACCCCTCAGTCACCTGCGGTGATAGCTCCCCTTTCAGGGGAGCCTAATATGCGTCCCGCCCCAGCCACCCATGGAAGACACACCCCGCCTCAGCCTCCCCTGAAAGGGGAGGGGGATCGCGGAGCGGTGGAGGGGTCACTCTGAAAGGAGCGGTGGATGGGTCACTCTGAAAGGGGAGGGGGACCACGAAGTGGTGGAGGGGTCACCCTGAAAGGGGAGGGGGACCACGAAGTGGTGGAGGGGTCACTCTGAAAGGGGAGGAGGACCGCGGAGCGGTGGAGGGGTTCAACAAGCAAGAAAGGAGGCTTTTGCTGCGCAAAAGCAATAGTTATAATGATGGATGAAAAGATAAAACACGGAGAAACCGATGATAAAAACGCAGTGATCGACCAAAAGTTGCGGCAGTTCTTTGACGGAAAGATCGTCCGCAAAGACCTGACGAAGAAGATCAAGGAAGGTGCGAATGTGCCGGTCTATGTCCTTGAGTTTTTGCTTGGTCAGTATTGCAGCTCGGATGATCCGGAGGTCATCGAGACCGGCGTGGAGAACGTCAAGCGCATCTTGGCGGACAACTATGTCCGTCCGGACGAGGCGCAGAAGATCCTCTCCATGCTGCGTCAGCGTGGGATGCACACGGTCATTGACAAGATCACCGTCAATCTGAATATGAAAAAGGATACCTATGAGGCGGAGTTCTCCAACCTTGGTATCAAGAATATCCCCATTTCAGAGGACTATCCCGCAAAGTTCGACCGGCTGCTCTGCGGCGGTATCTGGTGCATTGTGCAGCTCGAATATGAGTTTCTGGAAGAAGAGAAAAATGCCTCTCCTATCCACATTCGCAAGCTGACGCCGATCCAGATGCCCCATGTGGACATTGAGGAATTGAAGGAAGGCAGAAAGAACTTCACCGAAGAAGAGTGGCTTGAGATCATGCTGCGCTCCTGCGGTTATGAGCCGGATAAGCTGAATGACCGCGAACGCTGGCTTCTGCTTGCCCGTATGCTGCCGCTTGTCGAGAACAACT
>ENA-UOJD01001650-UOJD01001650.1-human-gut-metagenome-genome-assembly--contig:-P48-NODE-1650-length-21567-cov-53.403542_pt1 | contig 21567 bp, 16 predicted proteins | sample MGYA00242342_ERZ723889 | MGnify/ENA metagenome assembly ERZ723889
GTTTTATGTGGCTCTGAGCCGATTTTCTATACCACACATCCTAATGAAGAGCCTCTTTTTTCTGAATTTATTGTATATCATATCGAAGATTATATTTTCCGTTGCAAAATCCAGATTACTTGTGGATTCATCCATGATATAAAACTGATTTTCCTTTAGAAATGCTCTAGCAAGTGCAATTCACTGTTTCTCGCCTCCACTTTCTTTTGTCACGAACGACACTTTCTTGTCATGAATGGCATGTTTTTACCTTGCTTTCTAAAAATATTCAATTGCCATACCATTATGTTTTTTTACAAGAAAACTGTTAAAAACTATTATTTCAATAGGTAACACAGCTAAAATGATATACGAAAAGATACGTGTTATTAATGGCAATCTCATAAACATTGACGGATACAACATTCTAACCACTATTTCAATAATAATTAATATCGCTCCCAACAAAATTCTCCCCTTTTTAAACAATATATCTATTTTGTCCCAACAATTTGTTTCTTCACTGAATTCTCTATAACGCCATTCACTTTGAATGATTCCAATTAACATTCCACCGAAAATCACAAATGGATAATATGGATGCTCTCCACTAGCAATTGTTGCCACCACAAAAAATAGATCAATCACACCTGTGATTAAGTGAATTATTTTCCGGCTCCATCCATTCAAGCGAAAAAACAATGTATATTCTCCAATTAAAAAATTAAGGGGAATCAGGATAGTAATAAGTCCTGACTTTTCCAAATTCAAGTATTCCATAGCACTTACCTCTTGTATAGTATCTGACACCCAAAAAGTTTATGTCCCATTCAGGAAATCATTAACTAAAACCTCCCATATACAAAATAGATTTCATATTTTAATAATTCAATCCTTTATGATATGGGAAGTTTAGATTTTAGTAACAAATTTTCACATTAATTCAATTATCCAATTGTACACCAACCATTAGCCCCTGTACTATCTCTCTTATCAATATACGCAGCTAATGATCCACCTGGATCTAACGCCCAAGATAAAACTGTAATGCCTGTGGCCGCAATACCACAAATGCCTGCGGCAACTCCTGAAGCAATACCCTTAGCTATTAGTTTCTTTTTTAATGTTTTAGAAAAACATAAACCAGCCTTTTTAGCCCCATATTTTTTAAATTGTCCTGTAAAGTACTTTGCTGCTGTTCTACACCCACCAACCACAATACAATCAATAGCTAAATTAATTACTCCACCAACAAGCCAATTTGGCGCACCAATCCATCCTCCCTCTACATAACTCATCTCCTCTTCATCCATAACAGCATAACTGCTTGGAAGTACCAATGTTCCGTCATAGCTCATATCCATAACGTCTACCTCACTTTCCTGTATTCTATTTGTTTTAATGTTTCTGTCATTCCTGTTTGCAACCAGTCACAACTTTATGTAAATTATCATTACATACAAAATTATAATCTCTAAGTGTAGCTCATCTCTTCGCCATCATCCAGCTCTGTTTCATTCTGCTTATCCACGCTTTCATCCTGCCTGATAACAAAATTTCCCTGCTGCATTTCCCACAGTCTGTAATACTGTCCTTTCTTCTCCAGCAACTGCTGATGTGTTCCCTGTTCTACAATTTTTCCTTTGTCCATGACTATTATCTTGTCACAGTTTTTTACTGTTGCAAGCCTGTGCGCAATAATGAGCATGGTCTTTTTTCTGAATTTATTGTATATCATATCAAAAATGATATTTTCTGTTGCAAAATCCAGATTGCTGGTAGATTCATCCATGATATAAAACTGGTTTTCTTTAAGAAATGCTCTTGCAAGCGCAATTCGCTGTTTTTCGCCACCGCTTAGTCCATTTCCGGCTTCTTCGAGATAGGTATAATACTGCATCGGCAGTCTCTTTATGAATTCATGGGCATCAGCGGCTTTGGCAGCCTCTTTTACCTCGTCAAGCGTTGCACTCTGTCTCGTAACTCTTATATTGTCATAAATACTTTTTGAAAAAAGCTCTATATTCTGTGGCACATATGATATCGCATGACGTATATCGTCATTCTTATATTCTGATATATCCATCCCATCTATAGTTATATCCCCCGCCTCCGGCTCATAATATTTGAGCAGTAGCTTGGCTATTGTAGATTTTCCGCTTCCGCTTGCCCCCACAAGTGCCACTTTCTGTCCTTTTTCTATAATAAAGCTCACATCATCCAAAGCCGGTTTTCTGTTTCCGTATCTGAAAGTGACATGATCAAGCTTAATATCACCATCTATACTTGATATCTCCTGATACTGTCTCTCGCTTTTCTGTTCTCTCTCATAATCCATGATTTCAGAAAGCCTCTTCATTGAAATATTTGCTTCCTGAATGGATAACTGAAGGCTTACCAGATTACCTATAGGATCCATAAAGTATCCCGCAAGTGTGTTAAATGCCATGAAGCTTCCAAGCGTCATGTTGTTATTTATGACCTGCATTATTCCTACATACAGAAGCACCAGATTACCAACTCCCGATATAACACTCGATATTGTTGACTGCACATTTGAAAGCATACCCTCTTTATAACTTATCCTAAGAGATTTTATGTATTCCCGCTCTATGCTTTCGAGCTCTATATCCTCATTGGCATTTCCCTTTATTGTCTCAACTGCGCGAAGCCCTTCTATTATTTCTGAGTTGAGTATGGATGACTGCTGCATCTGTTCTTCGTTTATCTTCTTATATGGCTGCTTGAATATAAATACGAGTACAATACTTATGAGAGTCATCATTATGATCACTGCAAAAAGCTTCGGGTTCATCTGAAAAAGTATTACTCCGGTTATCAAAGCCATTGATATGTCCATGATCAGTGATAATGCTATACTGGTAAATATGTCTTTTATGGTAAATGCATCCGAAAACCTGGTTGTAATATCACCGGTCTTACGGCTCGCAAAAAATTTCATCGGCAATCTGTATATATGTTCAAAATACCCCAGCATAAGTGGTATATCAATTTTTATGGACAGATGCATGAGAATCCACTGTCTCACAAAACTTACAAATGTAGATGTCAATGATATTCCAAGAAATACCGCAAGCATCATCTTTAATACATCTTTTTGCTGATACGGAAGTATTTCATCATATATTATATTGTTAAAAAGTGATGATAAAATTCCCAGAAGCGTAACCAGAAGTGATGCTACAAGAGCATATATAAACAGCTTCTTCTGTGGAAGCAGCAGCTTTATATATCTGTCGAATAACTTCGTTCCCTTTATCTTTTCACGCTCAAACTCACTATTTGGTTTCAGCAGGAGCATGGCTCCTGTAAATTTCTTATAAAACTCGTCTATAGTCAGTCTCTCAAGATCCTTAGCCGGATCACCTATTATCACATACTTTTTTGTGATTCTGAATATCACTACAAAATGCGATAAGCCTTCCTTTGTCACGATATTTGCTATAGCCGGTAATGTATATCTGCTAACAAACCCCTCTTTATCTACTTTTACAGCCTGACAGTTAAATCCAAGTTCTTCTGCACACTTTGACAATCCTATAAGGTTTGTTCCTTTCAGGTCTGTTCCCATCATATCACGTAATTTTGTTATTGTTGTCTCTTTTTTATAGTGCAGACAGACCATGCCCATGCAAGCTGCTGCACAGTCTGTTGCATCATGTTGTTTTATGAAAGTATATCTCATTTATCATTCCCTTTATCAATTGCTCTAATGAAATTCTATCCCATTAGAATTTTTGCTATCTCTTCCCATAATCCCCAGCCACACACGGCTACTTTATCAAAAATTAAAAACATGGTATTTGTCCTCCTCATTTCTAAGATAAAAATAACATGACAAATACCATATTTCAATAATAACCCCGTGAACGTTGCACTTAACCCCGCGAATGAAACTAAATCAACGATATCACATTTTCTGACAAACCTATAATATTGTTAAATATTTGGCAACAGTACCTTCACTTTAAACATTTCTGCCGTTGATTCCCAATAAAATTTACCATTATTTTTATTAATTGTATCCTTTACATTTTGTAAACCATACCCATGACTATCTTTTTCTTTTTTGGTGGTTTCCGGCAATCCATTATTATTTACAAATGTTTGATTTGATGCACTGTTGCATAGCTCAAGAACGAAATCATTTGATCCGGTATAGAATTTTACTGCAAGATATTTTTCTCCCTCCATATGCTGTAATGCCTCAACACTATTTTTCATAAGATTTGAAAAAATAGTACAAAATTCAACATCACTTATCGGTAGTTGTTCATGTATGGCTCCTGAAACAGTGACCTTTACATCCTCTGACAACTGACTCACATAGCGATTTAATAGCGCATCTATAATTGTATTTCCAACACTGTAGCAACAATTATGTATTCTTTTCAATTCTATTTGTATATCATCAATATACCTTCTTACTTCATCCAGCTTTTCCTGTTCTGCCAATTCTCCGATACACATAATATGGTTAGATATATCATGCCGAAATTTCTTTGTATTCTCTTCCTTTTCTATCACTGCCTCATAATAGTTTTTCTGAGTTTGCTTTAACATTCTTTCAATCTCAAGATAGCTCTTCATTTTCTGATTCATACCGTATATATAAATCAGTACTAAACCTAATATAACAATCCCCAACATAGACATTGCCGACAAAAGCTGTATCATTTTCATGTTTCCCATATTATTATATTTTTTAGATAAAATATTCAGTTCTGCAATGGTCAGTGGTATTGCAACCGCCATCATAACAATGCCTGCATACATGATTCCCGTTCCAATTTGTTCCAGCTTTGTATTTTCAACCTTACTCTTGTATCTCCTAATCACATAAACACTTCCATAAAATGATATGGAAATCACATTACTTATAAGCCATCCTCTTACGCTTTTAATCCCAGATGACGCAAATAGTTTCATAAACAATTCAATAACATAATCCATGTAAAGAATCAAAAAAGTCAGTTTTACAAAACAGGTCACCCTGCTCCACCGGTTTCCACCCATTGTTATAAATAAGATAACAAAAATAATAGGTATAACCATAAATGATAAAATCTCTACCTTATCATTAATACACAATGCTAAAATTGTCATGCTCAGTGCCGCAAATAGTCCAACCCTATATCTTTTTATCAGGCTTATGTTAAACACAGCCTCTCCGGCTAAAATATATTTTACAATTTCTAATAATAGATTTAAAAAAAGTACAACTCTCATACCAAATGTTCCCTATACGCAATCTGGAATTCTTTCTTTCTCCTTTGGGATACCCTTTTTACATATCCATGAATGAATATATTTCCCTTTTCATATTTTTCTATTTTATCAATGTTGACTATACACTGCCTATTAATACGGAAAAAAGTTGCTTTCTCCAACTCCTTCTCCAATTCTGACAATGAACTTTCTTTCCTGTATCTTCCTTCTTCCAAAATAAATTCTATCGAGCTTTCGACAGCTTCTATGAAAAAAATATCCTTGCACAATATATTATATTTTTCTCTATTTCGATATACCTCTATTTTCTTTGTTCCACCAAGCGATATAACCGCATCCTGCAACACTTCCCGGATTTCATCTATTTCAAAGGGCTTTGTAATAAAGCGAAATGTATTTATATGAAAGGCTTCCTTAAACCTGTCCACTCTGCTTGTTGCAACAATAATTTTACAGTCTTTTCCATTTTCACGAAGTTTTTTCCCAGTCTCTATTCCATCAAGCTCCGGCATCTCTATATCAAGAAATAGAATATCCGGTTTTTTGATGTTATCTAATAATTCCTTCCCACTATAAAAGCATTCAATCTCCGCTTCGGTCTTAGTTTCTGCTAAGCATATGCTGACTTTCTTTTTTAGTATTTCGCATACAATCGGTTCATCGTCACAAATACCTATTTTTATCATTTTGTATTATACCTCTTGAAATTATCTATAACCCAATTATAGACAAACTCACAGTATTTTTCAAACAAAATAATTATAACCATAGATGCCATATATTTTAATATGATATGGCAAGAGCCAATACCAAACCGTGAGATAAAAAGGCTCTATAACACTAAACGTTTAATATGTCTTAAATCCGCGATATCACAAGCCTTCCATCCTGCACATCAACCCTGACCTTATTAGACTCTATCCCCGCTGCCTCAAGCATCTCATCAGTGAGTTTTATCCTGTGCGCCTTGTCCAATACCGTATATTCCATTGCAGGGTGTTTCTTCAATTTCTCCGTACTTACCTTTCCGTCAGATATAAGCACTGTGCGGTCTACACGGCCTGCAAGTGCCATATCATGTGTCACTATGATGATGGTTATACCAAGCTCTTTGTTCAGCTTATGAAACAGCTCATAGATTGTATCAGCAGTCCTTGTATCCACAGCTCCGGTCGGCTCATCCGCAAGCAGTATGTCCGGCTTATTTGCCAGTGCCACCGCTATCGCTGCGCGCTGCTGCTCTCCTCCCGATAGCTGAGCCGGAAGCTTATCCTTATGCTCCTGTAATCCCACTGCATTTAACAGTTTAAGGGCATAGCTTTTATTATTATCCCTGCATCTATTTACATGTTCTCCTCTGCTCTCATCATGAGCACCGTGTTTTAAATTACCTGCATTTTCAAACATCATCACGGCCTCGACATTCTGCAGCACAGTCAGGTATGGGAACAGATTTTTGGCACTTTTCTGCCACACAAAACCTACTTTGTCCCTGCGGTATCTCACCATTTCAGCTTCTGAATATGTGGAAATGTCTTTTCCGTCAATAGTGAGTACCCCAGCCGTTGGTGTTTCCAGTCCTCCTATCATATTTAGGAGCGTGGATTTTCCGCTGCCGGATTTTCCTATTACCGCAAGCATCTCCCCTGTTTCCACCGTCAGGTCAAGCCCCTCCAGTGCCATCACCTTTTTATCGTCTGTCTCATATATTTTTACCAGTCCATCGCAATTTATCATCTACTTGTCCCCCTTTTAATTTAAATTACTATGCCGTCACTAAGCTCAAACACTTCATCTCCCAGCTCCATCAGATTCGGATCATGCGTGGTCATAACTATTGTGATGTCCTCATCGTCTATCAACTCACGGAACAATCGCATGACTTCAAATCCAGAAGCGGTATCGAGTGCTCCTGTCGGCTCATCCGCAAAGACCACCTTCGGGCGATGAACCACAGCGCGCGCTATCGCAACTCTCTGCTGCTCACCTCCCGATAGTTGTTCCGGCATATGGTTCATGCGCTTTGAGAGTCCGACACGCTCCAGCAGCTCTGATACTCTGTCATGCGTATTCTCATTTATCACATCGGTTTTTGCATCTCCAATGTCATTATCCATATCAGTCAAATTCTTTTGTATCTGACGTTTATTTTTCGCAAGTCTAAGGGCAAATTCCACATTCTCATATGCCGTCATCGTGGGAATTAGTGCTATAGACTGGAATACAAATCCCATCTCATACCGCCTTAGCATTTCCCGGTCTTTCTCGGTCATCTGCTCGAGATTTTTATCCAGAAACTGCACACTTCCCTCTGTCGGCATATCAAGCGCACTAAGGATATTAAGAAGTGTGGTCTTTCCGGAGCCGGAACGCCCTTTTAAGATGGCAAGTGTTCCTTTTTTTATCTCCATGGATACTCCGTCAAGTGCGTGGACTGTTGTACCATCTCCCGCCTTGAAATATCTTTTTATATTTTGAGCAATTATCGCATTTTCCATATGTCACGACCTCATTTTTTACATGCTAACTATCTTCTCCAAGCCTTAGTGCCTGTGCTATCTTCATACTCTTAAGCAGTCTGCTGATAACCACATAGCATACGGCTACAGCCACGAAAAGTACTCCTGTAAGCTCCAGCATATCAGATGGATAAATATATACATTTACTCCGATATTGTGTTTCTGCGGCAGATATATGATCGATATGAGCCTTACAAACATCGCTGTTGCAGTTATACCTATGCCTGCTCCCGCAAGAAGCGGCAGAAATGATAAAAATATCTGCTCGTTTAAAAGCATTGCTTTTACCTCTCTCATTCTCATTCCCATTGCGCGGTATATACCAAACTGCAGCTCCCTCTGTTTTAGTGTCATAACCCAATACAGCAAAAATCCTACTGAGCACACTATCAGTGAAAGTATAAAACTTAATGTAAACATACCGTTTGTGATCTGCACTGTGGCTGAGTTTTTATTCTCGTCTATAAGCTGCTGCGCGGATGTTAAATTTTTGTATATATCATCCACCGTTTTTCCTTTTGACAGGTTCATCCACACACTGTACGGTGTCATGCCGAACTTTTCCACAACCGTAGCATAATTTGCAACGATCAGGTATTTCTCCTGCTCGGTCACATTTCCTTCTACATCTGTCTCATAGGTGTAACGCTCGTAGCCCGGAAAACCTTTTACTATGGCACATACCTTTGCATTCTCGGATGCGTAGATCTGATCATCATCGACAGCCTCCGGTACATACCTTGAGTAATTTAAGCTGTCACCAACTTTAAGTCCCAGAGCTTTTGCCAGATTTGAGGAAATGATGACTCCGTCCGGCTCTTTTGCCAGCTCATTCAGGTAATTGAACCAGTGCGCGTCATTAATATCATCATTTTGGTCACTCTGCAATTTCGCAGTCTCACCGAATTCTTTTGTGTTTATCGCCATAAGATATGCATCCGAAATCGAACCACTGCCTGCGGAAATGTCTACCCGCTCGTCCTCAAGCACACGCGTGACCCCGTCACAGATGCCCTCATTTTTGAGCGACTCGTATTTACCGAAATCAGGCTCGTCATACATCCAGCTTACAGAGCCATCTTTATTCTTCTGTATCCTGAGTCTGAAATCTTCGTTGTATATCGCATCACAACCCACATTGTAGACGATCCGTTTTTCCATATTGCTGTTCATGGTGCGCGCCATATTCGCGTCAAAAATACCGCCAGCCACTGTCATGATAAGAAATACTGCCAGAAATCCCTGATTGTATCTGGTTCGTTTCAGCTGTAAAAATGATGCATACATTGCCGGAGAAAACCGCTTTTTAAAGAGCCTGTCCACAAGCAGAATAATAAGTCCGGTAAGTCTTACGCACAAAAGTGCCGCTGCAAATATAAAAAGCGAATTGTCCAGTATCATGACAGGATCTATGCTCCTGTTCTCAAGAACAGATATCGCAAGCGTACTCTTCTGCTTGTTGTAATTGTAAAGCAGATATGCTGACAGAGCCAAAAGTATAACGTCTATAAAGCATTTCTCCCAAAGAGGCTTTTTCTTTGATATTCGTTCCCTGCTGTGCTCTGATATGGCATCCTTTGATTTTTTCCACACCGGAACTGTGATAAACAGCACCATGATAACTGCCGCTGCCACCGCATAGACAAGCATCTGCCATACAAATCTGTAAGTGCCTATATCCTTTGCCGTAAATCTTAAAAATCCGTCTGTAGATGCGGCAGCCCGGCACATTATATATCCGAGTACTATTCCAAGTACACAGCCCGCAAACGCTATTATTCCTGACTGCTGCAGGTACAAAATAAATACCTGTAATTTTGTCGCACCGCGGCTTCTTAAAACAAGTATGTCATTTTCCTCGAGCGAAAGTATCTGTGCAGATATCATTCTTATAAATAAAATCAAAAGCACAAGACACGGCAGCTCCAACGCCCAAAGCATCAGCTTTATCGTCTTCTGCTGTGTAAAAAAGCGCTCCAGCGTATCACGGATGTTGTCATTGTAGAGCTTGTCAGCATCCTTAAACTGCTCCATATAACCGTCATATAGTGAGGCATTTTCCGTGTTGATCTGCCTGTAATCCAGCATGAGAAAATCACTGTAGCTGATATTGTCCTCGCTGTAATACTGCATCATTTCGTCAAAAACATCCTGCGAAACAAATATCACATCGCCCATATCCGAAAGCGTCTTGGCCCAATATGGATCGTTTATATCTTTTTCACGGCAGATCTGTGATATGACGAAAGAAATTTCCTTTTTCCCACTGCCATCAGGTACATGTAAATAGATTTTTTCACCTGCTACAAGTCCGTAGTGATCCATTGTCTTTTCGCTTATACTGCATTCGAATGTGGCTGTGTCAGTCTGAGATTTTACAACATCCGCGTACTCCGAAAGTCCCGGCAGATATCCTATTGTAAAATAATGGTTAAGTCCTCCAAACTCTGTATCTGCGCGTCCTCCTGAGAGTGTGATAAGCTGCTGTGAGGAAACCTTGTTTATATCCACATATTCAGTCCACTTCTTTTCGTATCCTGACAGCTTATCAAGCACTGACTGCGAATCAGGATAATCTGCCACCGCATATGTTCCCTCGCGGCTCATCTGTGCTGGAAACTCATTCTGCTGTGTGGCATGATCCGTAAAAAGTCTGTCGAGTATCTGATTGCCCGCACCCTTTTCAAACATAGGGTGGCACACAAAAAGTGCTATAAACAAAGCCACTCCCATAAGCAGACACAAATTTAACCATTTTCTGTTTTTTAATTTATTAATTACGAAGCCAAACATATTTCATCGCCCTCATCAATACCGTAAAGCACAAGTGTATTGCTGCCTGATGTATAATCGCTCAATATTACCGGCTGCTTTACCACGCTGTCCCCATCAATTTTCCACACATAGTAGGATATATCATCTTTGTCCATCGGATTGATCTGCTTGTGTATGATCGAAGTCGGCACCACTACCACCTTTTTAAAAGAAACATAAGAAAACTTTACAGCAGATGCCCCGGTCAGATCATCCGGTATTCCATTGTCAAGTTTTATATAAAATGCTGCATTTCCATATCCCGAATCTGTGTTTCCGGTAATATGCACACCTTTATCATCCTGATTTATATATCCCTTTTGAGCTTCCCTGCCGTAACCGGCAAAACCGATACAGCTTCCGTAGATCGTTGTACCGTCCAGCTCAAGTGATACGCGCTCTCCCACATCTGCTATATTGTCCTTATATACTTTATAGCTATTGCTATCCTTTACCTGAACCAGCAGTACGTCCGTGGAATTTCCGGTTATCTGCAGGATATCTGAGCCTTCCTCCACATTATCTCCTGCCTTGACACTCACCTTTGAAACTTTTCCGTCATTCTTGGCATATACTGAAATATTTCCTTTGCCGTCATTTCCAGCGCTTATGCTGTCATATGCTGACTGTAGCCGGGAAAGCTGATAGGTGTGGTCTGCACAGGCAAGTTTTTTCTGCAGATTCAATAATTGTAAATTCAGTTTCAACTGCTGCTCATCATATGCTGTATCCGGCTTTTCATCCTGCCGGTTATTTTCTTCTGCGCTGCTACCACCTTCAGATAAATCTTTTATCTGTTTATCGTAATCAGCAATCTTCTGCGCATAGGATTCATTCTCCGAGTCGATCGCATTTTTCGCCTCTGTTATAGCAGCTTTGCCCTCTCCGGTATCCACCACGTAAAGCAGCATGCCCTTTTCTACCGTATCGTCCTGCTTCACATTGACCGATACGATCTGCCCTTCATAATCACAGGTTTCGGTTATCGTCCCTGCGTCAGATCTGCTGTAGCGCACACCGTAGTTTGCTATATCAAAGTCAGACCTTGTTACCGTATATTTGCTGTACTTTGTCGGAACCTGATCTGTAGAATTATAGTAAACCAGCTCCCCCTCTTTTAAGCCCTCTGTGACCTGTGTATAGTTTTCATCAGACTCACCTGTTGTTATGATGCGTTTCTCGCGGCCGCCCTCATCATTTTTCACATAGACATATCTGGTATCGCCATCCTTATAGATGGAATCTTTTCCCACGACAAGTGCCTGATTTGCTTTTGTCTTTTCAAAATATACCGGATACATCTGTCCTGCCGTAAGAAACGGCTTTTCCCTGCTTTCCACGCACACATCCGGATAGCGGTTGTTTATCTTCGAAAGTACCAAAACCTCTGATGTATATTGAGACTCGGTGACATCATATTTTTCGCCATCGACTATCACATATTTCTTGTCATAATCGCTGTATTTGTACTCATTTATGGCTGTGCCCTTTATATCCAGCACAAGGTCATCCGTATCTGAGACAATGACTATATTCTCGTATGCCGCAGCAGACCTTCCATCTGTCAGCTTCTTAGTGTAAGTGACAAGACCGCTGTGGGCTGCCTTAAGCGTTCCATCATCAACGAGCTGCTGATATAAAGCTATCTGCTCATTGATCTTTTGCACGCGGTATTCGTGAAGCTGCTTATCGTACCGTTCATTTTCCTGTTCTGTGGCAATCTGCGTATTGTAATCCTCTTCTGTGCTCTCTTTTTTCTCAATCTGTTCTGTTGAAAATTCGTCCGTATCCGCAGCCTGACTCTCCCATAATTTGATCTGCGTATCCGAGATCTGAGCGGATATCTCATATGTCTCATTCTCATGCGCCAGCGCATCATTACATTCCTGCAACTGTTTTTTTGCCTCATCCACATCACAGACAGCAAGCACATCCCCTACATTTACTGTATCTCCCGGCTCCACATATATCTGTGAAATGTTTACGTTGGCACTGTAGTAATTGCAGTAATCCCTAGGAACTGCGGTAGCCATCAGCACCTGTATGGAGCCAATCGTACCGTATTCCACAGGTCTGTAGGCTTCATTTAACGCTACAGGTTCTTCAAGCTCTGGTATACTGCTTTCTGTCATTTTTCCACAGCCGCCTGCCACAAACGATACACATATCCCCAGTACTGCCAGTTTTTTTATTGATAAAATGTTTCTGATCTTCACTGCAAAACCACCTCATCCCCGCTTTTAAGTCCTTCTGTGATGATCCGGTAGTCTCCCACCTGATCTCCGACACTTATCCATACCGCCTGTCTGTATCCATTCTCATCCAGCGTGTATACAAAATACCTGCCATCCTTCTCATGTACTGCGTCCTTTTGCACATACACAGTATTTTCTATAGCGGGGCGCGTCACTTCCATGGAAAATATCTGTGCATCCGATACTGCCGACATATCCGATACCGGTTCAAAAACAAGTTTTTTATCGTCCACCTCTTTTACCTTAAGTTCAAACTCTATATCAGATGCTGTTGCCGTGTATACATCACCTACATTAAAGTCATAACCTTCCGGTCTGTCAGCTTCGTAATTGCCGTTTCCGCTGATTTCTGTTATAAGATTGCTGCCCGGTTCAAAAACTCCCGCCAAAAGCGAATTGTTCATTGCTGTGATCGTGCCATCCTCGGATGCCGTGATCTGATATCTCGACAGTTTTTCCTTAGCCTCATCAAGATAAAGCTGCGCAACCTCTGTATCCTTATCAAGCTGGGCAATATCGCTTGAATAATCCTGAGTATCATCGATTTTCATAATAGCCCTGTAGTGCTCTGCCAGAAGCTTATTCTGACTGATCTGCCCGCTGTAGTCCTCAATCTTTTTCTGTATCTCCCCGGATTTAAAAGCCACCAGTATATCACCCTTTTTCACATGATCACCCACTGCCACATTTACCTTTTCGAGCGTAAGCTCCGTGTTTGTCGCACCATAGGAAAACCTGGTATAGCCCTGCGCGCTCAGACTGATGGTAGTCTGCGGTGTGAGTGAACCGCTCTGTACCGTAACTGTCTGGTATGATATTTTCTCGTAGGAAGCTCTGTCCGTCTGTGCAAGCTCCTTTTGTGCCACCCCACATCCTGAAAATAAAATAGAGGTAATTGCAGCGGCAAGTGTCAAACGCCCTATATATTTTTTCTTTTTATTAATCATATATTTTCCACATCTTTTCCAAATAAATATGAACCTGATCTATTATCTAAAAATGTAACTCCATGTATAAACTTTTTGTATCATGTATTGCATTTTTTATTATATAATTTCCCTTAGTCTCCATGCACACTTCTCTCTGATTCAGAATATCTGCTCCGGCTCAATCACTGTTCCGTCTATTGCATTTACAAATACCGGACACGATTCGACCTCTCCTCTTTGCAGCAGCTCAAGGCTCCATGCCGGGATATAGCTGAATCTCTGTGAATCTGAGCTGTCCTTTACCCTGATATAGCCAAGTGTCAGATAACGATATTGTGTATCCGCTTCCACAATATATTTATCCGGGTGGCTTTCAAGCTCATTTCTTGCAATCTTATAAATATTTGACACCGGTAAGAGCTCCACCTTCTGCTGTTTTTTCACAATGCTTACCGGCTCTGCTATATCAAATCTATAGACACCATATTCATTTACATTGAAACTGCCTGTCTCATAATCAGGACAGTCCATAGGACAAAATTTGTTATAAGCTGAATAATCAAATACATTCAGTGATTTTGAATACACTACATCATCTGCGCCAAGCGAATATTCAAGCGCATAGCCCCATATGGCTCTATGCACATCCCCCTCCTTATATACATTATCCTCAGTCTTGTTATATCCCTCCCATTCACAGTCGCTTTCTCCTGTTTTAATCATTGACTCAATTCCTATTGCCTGCATGAAGTCACCTACTTTCTTCTTTGCCTCATCAAACGAAATATTTGCCTCATTGACATCGCTTACCGGCAGGTCTCCATCAATAAAGTCACCGTTTAAATACCTCACCGTGTCATACTCTTTCAGGGATTTTGGTCCATAGTACTGCTTCACATAGCCATCATCAAATATAGTACTCCGCTCATCAGGCTCCCCATCTGAAACTCTCTTCACGCATCTGTCAAGCGGATAGCTCTGGATGCCTGATAGCAAGCTGTTGTCATCCTCTGCCCTTGAAAACTGAAGGTGAAACCAGGTATCACCTATTTTTCCGACAAAATCATCACAGGAGTCATATTCTGTGGCCTCTGTCCACACATCAGCTGCCGTTTCAAGTGCTTTTGTACACTCAGTCTTCATATCATCATGCCATTTCAAAATCTCCTCAGAGGCATCATCCGGCAGACTGTTGTTGTCCCTGTCAAGAGTCTCAATAATCTCCTCAAGCTCATTTTTTGTCATGTGCGCATAGTCGTAATAATAGACCTGTGAATCACCAAAATATGCCTTTATCACCTTTTCCTTGAACTCCTTGGTACAAGGTATGCGGTCAAAAATGGTACGGCATCCTGCACCTGCGTTTTAAGCAGTGCAGATGTGATTCCCAGTATGATACCACACGCTGCAAGTGCAGCGACCGGCATCATAAGGCTTCTTCCTAAATCGGAGAAGAACTTCATTATTTTACTTTTCATATATTTTACCCATCCCTATCCTAAAGTTTTTCACGCAATACATTATTTTAATTCAGGCCACATTCCTTTGTTTGCCTCAATAAGAGCATCAAGAATCTTTCTTGCCACCTTAGCGTCATTGATAAGACGGTTAAGTGTAAATGCCTCAAGCGCTTTCTGATAAGAATGCTCATAATATGCGTCTACGAGAAGCTTCTCGCATGAAACCTGCTGTACAAGAAGGCCAAGATAGAACTGCGGAATATTTCCAACGCTCATAGGACGTGGTCCGTTGATACCAAGCTCGCAAACTACCTCAACCATTGCATCATCCTGCATGTTTGCAATAGCACCATTATTTTCAACGATAAGGATGAATCGTCCTAATGTATTGAAAGCGATAGCCTCTGCAACCTTAATCATCATCTCTGCATGGGCATCTGAGATAGCATGGAATTTGTCTCCTAGCTTTCCTGCCTTAATTACCTCAGCAGCCTCTTTAAATACACGGGTCTCACGGCCTGCAATTACCTCATCCGCACGTGTATATTCAGGGTTTAAATGGCTTGTCTTGTACTCAGGGTACAGGTAATATCCGTCATATGTATTAGGAAGGTAATCCGGGAAATCCTCCATCATTGTCTGTACAAAGCCATATGTATCAAGCCATGACTGATCACGCTGCTCTGCATCCTGTGGAAGGAAGCCTTTTTCCTTTACAATCTGACGAATCTTTGGAAGTAAATCCTCTCCTGTCTTGCGGTCATACATATGTGTAAACCATCCATAATGGTTCAAGCCGAAGTATACAGGATCAAGATCGCCCCAGTCGCAGCCTAACAGACGGCTTGTCGAACGAACTACATTCTCAGGCTGGTCACAGATATTGAGGATTCTCTTATCATCAGGGAACTCTCTTCTGATTGCCTCTGCAACGATTGCAGCCGGGTTAGAGTAGTTAAGTATCCATGCCTCAGGTGAGTACTCACGAATCTGGTGAACAGCCTCAATCATGTCTACACATGAACGAAGTCCGTATGCCATTCCGCCTGCTCCACATGTCTCCTGTCCTACCTTGCCAAAGCTGAGTGGAATATGCTCATCCTTCTGACGCATATGAAGTCCACCGGCACGCATCTGCATAAAGATGAAATCCATATCCTGGTAAGCTTCCTTTGGATCTGTTGTGTAAGAAAAATCAAGCTCAGGATATCTCTCTGCAAACATGATGTCTCCATACTGTCCGATTGGCTTTTGTCTCTCGCCGTCAATATCGAATAATACGAGCTTATTTAATGGAAACTCCTCCTGCATACGTGCAAATGATTTTAAAAATCCAAGTGTATATGTGCTTCCTCCACCTACAATACATACGTTATACTTTTTCATGATAGTATCTCCTTTTCTCATTCTATTTATTGCAATATATCTGGCCAGATTTATTTGCGTTTCTTATTTACACACATACTATAACCAATGCACACAGCAATGTAAATGGTTTTACGTTTTGTAGGTTTGTATACGCATTTTTGTAATTTATTACTTTTTATGTAATTTTTTACATAGATTTAAATTGAATCATTTACAAAAAAAAAACACTGCCGGTTATATCCCGACAGTGCAATAATTATCTACACAACACAAATTCTTTGAACCTTGGGAGTGTAAACTCCAAATGTCCATACTCAGGTGAAATAATCAAACCCTTTTTTATAAGCCTGTTCCCTACAGCCTCCTGTAGTTCTCAAGAAGCTTGTGCAGATCATCAATCTCTCCAATAAGCCTCTTTCCTATATCGGTATCCTTCACAAGCATACGCCTCTTGTCATTTTCCTCGACCTCTGATGATGTCTCTATGTCAGTATTATTTATCAGGGCATCCTCCACCGATGTAAAAGGCGTGTGTGCCTTGAGCCTTAGACCATGTGAATTGTAAATCAGTGTATAGCCGGCGATACCGGTTTTCTTGTTCATCGCACGACAGAAGCCTCCATCTATCACAAACAGCTTGCCATTGGCCCTGACAGGGTTCTCTCCCTCTATTGCGTGAACCGGTGTATGTCCATTTATGATATGCGCATCATCATCATACAGCCCGAACTCGTGCAGTATCTGACAGCAGAAGCTCTTATCGTAATACCTGCTGTAGTATGGGTTAGAAGGCTCTTCCCACATGCTCTTGTCTGTAACATATTCCATCTCAAAGGTCTTAAGCCTTCTGCCGCACAGCGGTGATTTTTCTCCTCCCCACAAAAACCACATAAAGTCCACATCATCCTTATAAGGATTGTCCACATACGCAGCCCTTGCCTTCTCATCACATTTGTCAAGCAGAGCCCTTCCGTGATAAAATTCACCATCAATATACAGCTTATCAAAGGCTCCGTTGCTATCAACCGGAACACAGCCATGATAGAGCAGGTTGCCATTGTATACATTGTACATGCCGCCCTTATCATACAAAAATCTGACATGCTTGTGCAGGCGCTGTCCTGTCACAAACTGTCTGTGCAGCTTTCTCATGATGACAGTCTCCTCGTCACTTAGTGCGTAGGGTCTCTCATCATCAACGGTTGGAAAGCGCTTTCTGTCCACTCCTACATCCTGCAACTCGTCCAGCCTGTCAAGCATCAGCCTGTTTCCCATCTCATACTCGGGATGTGCAAGTATAAGCTGCCCCTCAAGCTTAAAAAGCATTACTGTGATGGCCGCCCTTGCAGCCTCAATTCCATCCTCTATACCATATGTTTTCATGCCAAACAGCATTAGCTGTCGTAAGCTTATTCCGTAGGCATTCTCAAGAATTTCCACATTGTTGTATTTCAGATTGTTGCGGATGACATTACATATACATGCATCATTTCCACATGCCGCACCCATCCAGAGAATGTCGTGATTGCCCCACTCGATATCAAGCGAGTGATAATCATAAAGCAGATCGAAAATCTTATCCGCGCTTCCTCCTCTGTCAAATACATCTCCCACAATGTGCAGATGGTCAACAGCAAGCCTCTTAATCAGTGCAGACAAAGCGATTATAAACTCATCCGCATCCTCTAAATCAATTATAGTCTTTAATATCTGCTTGTGATATCTGACCTGGTTTGCATCCTCATCCTCCTGCGCATGCAAAAGCTCATCGATGATGTACGCATATTCCTCAGGCAGAGCCTTTCTGACCTTCGACCTGGTGTACTTTGATGAGAGCAGCTTTGCGACAAGTATAAGCTGATTTAACGTCATAGCGTACCAGTCACTGTCTATCTTTCCCTGTTCATCAAGCAGGGCCATTTTCTCTCTTGGATAGTATATAAGCGTGCAAAGCTCCTGTCTGTCATAATCAGAAATCGTATCCTTGAAAATCAAATCCACCTTTTCCTTTATCACACCTGAGCAGTTGTTCATGATATGTAAAAAAGCCTCATACTCGCCATGTATATCACTCAGGAAAAACTCCGTGCCCTTTGGCAGGTTTATAATAGCAGATAGATTGACTATCTCCCTGATTACATCCTGACTTGATGAATAATTTTGTTTTAACAGCTTCAGATATTTTGTATTACCTTTATCGTTGTACATATTTCCCCCGTAACCTCTTATTTTTCAATGAAATATACTAATTCGCTCCTATTCATGTTCCATGCTATACCGGATAAATCCCTTAAATTACTTTTTTTCATTATATAATAATTTTTTTCACCCCGCAACCAACCCTGTCATTTGTACTAAAAAAGATGCGCAAAACTAATACTATTTTACGCATCTTTGACATATTTTATATTCTAAATAATTACATTTATTTCATGTACTCAGGTGTCACATTCCTGCCCATGCCCTCAAGCATTTCCTTGTCACTTCTGATTGTGGCACACGCTACTGTCGTAAGCATGTTTCCTGTAATTGTGGCTGACGCTCCAGACTTGAATGCAAGCTCTCCGTCATTTGTAAGCAGCGCCCTACCGGCTCCAAGACGTATGTCAGCCTCTGGATTTATATATCTGAAAAATGATACTGTACGCAGTATATCAGGCTCACTGATATGCTCAAGTCCCTCAAGCGGAGTGCCTGCAATCGGCATAAGCGCATTAAGCGGAATGGAATCCACTCCTACCTCTGCAAGGCTTACTGCCATATCAAGCCTGTCCTCCCAGGTCTCCCCCATTCCGATGATGCCGCCTGAGCACGCATACATGCCCTCTGCCTTCACCTTTTTAAGCGTCTCAATCTTCATATCATAGGTGTGTGTGGTGCATATATTGGGGAAATTACGCTTTGAGGTCTCTATATTGTGGTGATAGCTGCTGACACCTGCCTCGTGCAGTCTGTGAAGCTGCTCTGCTGAAAGAAAGCCCATTGATGCACATAAATCAATCTTGCACTCTCTGTTCATTGTCTCATATGCATGTATTGCCTTGTCAAACTCCTCACCTGTCAGTGCTTTTCCCGCTGTAACTATCGAGAAACGGTCTACACCCTCTCTCTCATTCATCCTGCAAGCCTCAAGTATCTTTTCCTCAGGTAAAAAATCATAAACCTCACAATTTGTATGATTATGTGCTGACTGCGCACAATACTTGCAGTCCTCCGGACATTTTCCGCTTCTTCCGTTTATTATCGAGCACAAATCTACCTTGTCGCCGATAAACTTCTCCCTGATCATATCTGCGCCCTTACACAGCTCGTCTAAATCACATGTAAGGAAAAATGATAGGTCATCATCCCTTGTGATTCTTCTTCCGTCTATTATCTCCTGTGCCAGTGTTATTGGATCCATTTTAATCTCCTTCGTGTCCTGTATTGCTTCTCTTATTTAATAAGTATCATTATAATACATATCATCCGTTATAATTGTCAACTATAAATATTTCCTCGGTTAACAATGATAATAGAAAAACAGAAAAACGTCAAGATGTTTTTATATATTTAAACCAGCATAATCAATGTTCCTGCTATGATGAGCACCAGTCCTGTAAAGGATTTAATCGTCAGCTTTTCCTTAAATACGAAATATGAAAACACGATTGACACAACTATGCTGAGCTTATCTATAGGCACTACGACACTCGCAAGTCCGTCCTGCAGTGCCTTGTAATAGCAAAGCCATGAGCCGCCTGTTGCAAGTCCCGAAAGGCAGATAAAGCCAAGCTCTTTTTTCTCTATATGCTTTATGGTGTGCTGTTTTCCTGTGGCAAATACCACTATCCAAGCCATGATAAGCACCACTATCGTCCTTATTGCAGTTCCCAGATTAGAATTGATTCCCTCTATGCCGACCTTTCCCAGTATTGAGGTGAAGCTGGCAAAAACAGCAGACAGCACTGCATAAAACAGCCATCCATGGGAACCCCTGGCCTTATTCTGCTCTTCCTGTGATATCTCCTTTTTGGTGATCATCATATACGTTCCAATTGCTATAAGCACTACACATACCAGCCTGAGTACGTTTATCTCCTCTTTAAAAAAGATAAATGCAAGTATAATAGTCAGTATTGTGCTTGATTTATCAATCGGCACCACTCTGTTTACATCGCCAAGCTGGAGTGCTTTAAAATAACAGAGCCATGAGGCTCCGGTAGCGACTCCTGAAAGCATCAGAAATATCCATGTCTTTGCTGACACAGCTGTAATCTGCCCCTGCGCTTTAACCACAAATACCATAATCCATGAAAAAATCAAAACTACAATTGTCCTGATTGCAGTTGCTACGTTTGAATCAGTTTTTTTGATACCACACTTTGCCAATATTGATGTTATACCCGCAAAAAATGCGGATCCAAATGCATATAATACCCACATATTTTTCTCTGTCTACGCTTCGGTCAACTCCGTTGTCCGGAGTTCGATTCCTCCATTCTTCTAAATACAAAAAAACCGTTCAAGGAACGGCTTCTTTTACGCTAATGAGACATCGGGGATTCGGTCTACGCTCCGCTTCGGTCCGCGCTTAGCAGACGTCCCCCGGACGTCTAGCGCCCCGGTCAACTACGTTGTCCGGAGTTCGATTCCTACGATGTCTGACATTAAAAAAAGCCTCTTTAAGAGAGGCATTTTTAATGAGACATCGGGGATTCGAACCCCGGACAACTTGATTAAAAGTCAAGTGCTCTACCACCTGAGCTAATATCCCATATATTCAAATTGTAACAGGGCTAGTTGGATTCGAACCAACGAATGCAGGAATCAAAATCCTGTGCCTTACCGCTTGGCGATAGCCCTTGAGTAATACTCGTGCGCCGCACGGATACGCATATAATGCGCACGACACTATTTGCACTAATGCAAAGGGTGGATACAGGGATTCGAACCCTGGGCCTCCAGAGCCACAATCTGGCGCGCTAACCAACTGCGCTATACCCACCATAT
>ENA-UOJD01001657-UOJD01001657.1-human-gut-metagenome-genome-assembly--contig:-P48-NODE-1657-length-21450-cov-7.065810_pt1 | contig 21450 bp, 19 predicted proteins | sample MGYA00242342_ERZ723889 | MGnify/ENA metagenome assembly ERZ723889
TACAAGCGTACGGCAGAGACGGTTTTCGGCGGTAGAAAAAGCGAAAACATAAAACCTTATGCAGGAATCCGCAAGGATTCCGACCCTTTATCTGCTACATGGATATACTAAAGATTAATTATCATAGTCCGTTTTCGCTTTTTCGGTCTGCGCTTTTTTAGCCTTCCCGTCTCATAAGCAGCCCTGCCCAATCGTTCTCATGCAGCTCGCGGAGCTTTTCAAAGCCCTGCGCCTCCATTGCCTCGATAACGGCATTACACTGCGGGTCGATGATGCCCGACAGAACGACGAGACCGCCGCGGCGCACGCAGCGCGGCACAGAGGGCGCCATACGCAGGATGATATCCGCGGTTATATTTGCGGTTATCATATCCGCCTCGTCGGGTGCCGATGCGAGCAGATCCGACTCCGAGCAGGAGATGCGGTCGGCGCAGCCGTTCTTTTCGATATTCTCGCGTGCAACGCGCACCGACATCGGATCGATATCATATGCGTCGATATGCCCAGCACCGAGCTTTGCGGCGATTATCGCGAGAATACCGCTGCCCGTTCCGACATCGGTAATACGCGAGCCGCGCTCGACGGTATACTCCATCAGAGCGGCGCAGAGACGTGTAGTCTCATGCGTACCCGTACCGAAAGCCATACCGGGATCCATCATTACAACGACATCGCCCTCTCGCGGCTCAAAGGTCTCCATCTCCCACTCCGGGACGATAACGATATGCTCGCCGACGCGGACGGGGTGATAATACTGCTTCCAGTTATCAGCCCAATCCTCCTCATGCAAGCCCTCCGCCGATACGGTGACATCAAGTCCCGACGCGGCAAGGCGCTCGCGGAGGAATGCCATAGCCTGCGCGAGATCGCGCTCCTTCGGCACGAATACCGAAACGGAGGTATCCTCGCAGCTCTTGAGCGATTCATCTATCAGCTCGCCGTACATCGAGTTATACTGCTCAATATCCGAGTTGTCCTCGACCATGATATGTGAGTCGACCATCATGGCGATGGCGCTCACCTGCTCGACCTGCTCGGGCGTGCAGCTGATCTTTACTCTTGTCCAGTCGTCCATTGTCTGCCTCACTTCTTTTTCTTTATACGGTCGAAGAAGCGCTTCTGCTTCTGATAATTCTTCTCGCCGAACGACTCCGCGAGCTTACGCATAAGCTCCTTCTGCTCGGAATTCATGTTCTGAGGTGTCTCGACAACAGCGGTAAATATCAGATCTCCGCGGTTGCGGGGATTGTTGATATTCGGAACGCCCTTGCCTCTGACGGTGAACGCCGTTCCCGTCTGAGTGCCAGCGGGAATATCGTATGTTATATCGCCCTCGAGCGTCGGCACCTTGATTGTCGCGCCGAGCGCCGCCTCAGAGAAGGTAACGGGGATATCGCAATAGATATTCATTCCCTCGCGGGTGAATATCTCGTGCGGGCGAACTGTAACAAGTATAAGCAGATCGCCGTTCGGTCCGCCGTTTCTGCCCGCATCTCCCGCGCCGCGGTTAGCTATGCGCTGACCGTTGTCGATACCCGCGGGGATAGACACCTCGAGCTTTTTCGAGATACGTATATATCCCTTGCCCGAGCAATTGCGGCAGGGGGATTTTATTATCTTACCGGTACCGTGGCAGTTATCGCACGGTGCGGTAGACTGAAACATACCGAGCGCGGTACGGCGGGTGGTCTTGACCTGACCGCTGCCGTGACAAACAGGGCATGTTTCGGGCGATGTGCCCTTCTCCGCGCCGCTGCCGGAACAGTCGGGACATTTCTCAATGCGGTTGAAAGAAATCTCCTTTTTGCAGCCGAACACAGCTTCCTCAAAGGTCAGCGTTACACGTGTCTGAATATCGCCGCCCTCGACAGGTCCGTTTCTGCGCGAGCTGCCGCCGCCGAAAATGCCGCCGAACAGATCACCGAGGTCAAAGTCCATTCCGCCGCCGAAGCCGCCGAAATCAAAGCCGCCGAAGCCGCCTGCTCCGCCGCCGCGCGACGGATCGAGTCCGTCAAAGCCGTACTGATCGTATATAGACTTTTTCTTTTCGTCCGACAGGACCGCATACGCCTCGTTGACTTCCTTAAACTTCTGCTCGGCATCCTTATCGCCCGGATTCATATCCGGGTGATATTTTTTTGCCATTGTGCGATACGCTTTTTTTATTTCTGCATCAGAGGCGCCCTTCTGAATACCGAGCACCTCGTAATAATCTCTTTTATCAGCCATATTACGGTCTCTTGCCCTCTTCTTACAATACTACTGTTTTCGGAATGTCCATTATGCCTAAATTGCTCAAAATGCCGCATATCCTTAAAACGCCGCACGGGCAGAGAGAGCCATGCTCCCCCTGCTCCTGCGCGACCGTACCCGATCGGGTAAATTATTTATTGTCTGTCTTATCCTCAAAGTCGGCATTGTAATATGTGCCGTCGCTGCCTGAGCCCTGAGCTCCTGCTCCGCCGTCTGCACCGGGAGCGCCCTGTGCGCCCTGCGCGCCCGACTGAGCGTACAGCTTCTCACTGATCTTGTAGAATGCCTGCTGCAGTGCCTCGGTATCAGCCTTGATTGCATCGGTGGTGCCGCTCTTGACAGTCTCCTTGAGCTTGTCGATAGCGCTGCGTACGGGAGCCTTCTCGTCGTCGGAGACCTTGTCGCCGATCTCGTCGAGCGTCTTTTCGCTCTGATAGATCATATTCTCGGCAGTATTCTTGACGTCGATAGCTTCCTTCTGCTTCTTATCCTCATCAGCGAACTTCTCAGCCTCCTTGACAGCGCGATCGATATCGTCCTTGCTCATATTGGTAGAGGAGGTGATGGTAATGTGCTGCTCCTTGCCGGTGCCCTTATCGGTAGCGCTTACGTTAACGATGCCGTTCGCATCAATATCGAAAGTGACCTCGATCTGCGGAACGCCGCGAGGTGCGGGAGCAATGCCGTCGAGCATGAAGCGTCCGAGTGTGGTATTACCGCTTGCCATCTCACGCTCGCCCTGAAGGACATGAATCTCAACAGAGGTCTGACCGTCGGCTGCGGTAGAGTAGATCTGACTCTTCTTTACCGGGATTGTGGTATTGCGGTCGATGATACGGTTGAATACGCCGCCGAGCGTCTCGATACCGAGCGACAGCGGAGTAACGTCGAGCAGCAGCAGATCCTTGACCTCGCCGCCGAGAACGCCTGCCTGAACAGCCGCACCGATAGCTACGCACTCATCGGGGTTGATGCCCTTGAAGGGTTCCTTGCCGATAAAGCTCTTGACAGCCTCCTGGACTGCGGGAATACGGGACGAGCCGCCGACGAGCAGTACGCGGTCGACCTGAGAAACATTGAGTCCCGCATCTGCAAGCACGCGCTTTGTCGGTCCCATGGTAGCCTCAACAAGGTCTGCGGTGAGCTCGTTGAACTTTGCTCTTGTCAGATTAGCCTCAAAGTGCTTCGGGCCGTTTGCATCAGCGGTAATGAAGGGCAGGTTGATCTGTGCGGTCATGGTGCCGGACAGCTCGCACTTTGCCTTCTCTGCAGCCTCCTTCAGTCTCTGGAGCGCCATCTTATCCTTACGCAGGTCGATGCCGCCGTTCTCCTTTGCGAAGGTATCCGCAATCCAGTCGATAATGCGCTTATCGAAGTCGTCGCCGCCGAGACGGTTATTACCGGCGGTAGCAAGGACTTCAAATACACCGTCCGAGATCTCGAGCAGGGATACATCGAATGTACCGCCGCCGAGGTCGAATATCATTATCTTCTGGTCAACCTCTTTATCCATACCGTATGCAAGTGCCGCTGCGGTAGGCTCGTTTATGATACGCAGGACCTCAAGACCCGCTATCTGACCTGCGTCCTTAGTCGCCTGACGCTGTGCATCGGAGAAGTATGCGGGGACGGTGATGACCGCCTTGCTTACCTTTGTTCCGAGATATGCCTCTGCGTCCGCCTTCATCTTCTGAAGAATCATAGCGGAGATCTCCTGAGGAGTGTAGCTCTTGTCGTCGATGGTTACCTTATAGTTGGTACCCATCTCACGCTTGATGGAGATAACTGTGCGGTCGGGGTTGGTGATAGCCTGACGCTTAGCGACCTGACCGACAAGACGCTCACCGTCCTTTGTGAATGCGACGACAGACGGGGTCGTTCTCGAACCCTCGGGATTTGTTATAACGACAGGCTCGCCGCCCTCGTAAACGGCAACGCAGCTATTAGTAGTACCAAGGTCAATGCCTATGATTTTTTCCATAATATTTATCCTCCGTTTGATTATTTACATTATTAAGTTATATATAATATTCACGGCTTTCGCCGGGGATATCCGATAGAAGTTCGGGCTGTCAGTTTGCAACTCTTACCATCGCAAAGCGGATGATGCGGTCGCCCTTCTTATAGCCCTTCTGAAATACTGCGGTGATGACGTTTTCGCCGACATCGGGGTTTTCCTCGTGCATCACGGCATTGTGAATATTCGGGTTGAAGGTCTCGCCCTCCTCGCCGAACGCCTCTACACCGAGCTTTTCAAGCGTTGTGCCGACCTGCTTGAGCACCATCTGAACGCCCTCAAGCACCTTTTCGCCGTCGGTGTAGGTCGCGGCGCGCTCGATGTTGTCCGCTATCGGGAGTATCTCCTTCAGCGCATCGGCATACGCATCGGCATAAACGCTCTCGCGTTCCTTCTGCGCTCTGCGGCGATAGTTGTCGTATTCGGCAACCACATGCAGATACTTGTCTCCGAGCTCCTCGAGCTCCTTTGCGGTCTTTTTTGCCTCCTCGGGCGAAGGAACATCCTCGTCCGTGCCCTCGTTCTTATCCTCGGGAAGCTCGGTCTTGTGTGCGCGGTGCTTATCCGTCTTTTCGGCTTTTTCGGACTTTTCGGAGCCGTGCTTTGCAACGGTCTCTTTATCCGCTCCGTCCGCCTCGGCTCTTATCTTCTCCCAGTTTTTATCCTTAGCGGTGTTCTTTGTATTTTTGGTTTCCTTAGCTGCCATTCTGTTCTCCTTTTCTCCGATACCCGGGCGCAGGATCATTCCTTATCGCCCGTCTCAGTGCCGCTTATGCCGTCGCCGAGTCCCGGCGGCTGCTCCGGATCGAGCATTCCGCCCACTCCTCGCGAGAGGTAGTCGAGCATTGAAATTACCTTATTATATTTCATCCGGCGCGGTCCGATAACGCCGATAGCGCCTATTACCCTGCCGCCGCGAACTATCTTCTTGAATACGAGCGAGGACTGCTGCATTCCCGGCGCTCCGTTCTCGGAGCCGATATAGACATTCACGCCCTCATTCTCGCCCCGACGGACGATATCGAGTATCTCTCCGCCGTCCTCAATGGACTCGAGCAGACCTCCGAGCCTTTCGGGATCGGAATACTCCTTGTAGCTGAGCAGATGATTTATGCCGTCGAGACGTATCTCGTCGCCCTCTTCGTCTCCGACTACACCGTATATGCTCTCCATAATGCGGTCGGTCATTCCGCCGCAGCCAAAGCTGTCAAGCTCTGCGCGCAGCCGCATCATCTGCGGAAGCGTTACGGAATCTATCGGAACACCTGCTATATTGCGGTTGAGCACGCTCTCGACCCTCGCCGCATCCTCTGCGGTGATGCCCGGCGCGTCGACATACGCCGTCTTTGCCGTATGTCTGCCCCCGCTCTCAACGACCATAAGCAGCAGCATCGTTCCGTCCGAGATAAGCACGGTACGGAACTGGAGTACCGCTCCGATGCCCTGTGCGGGCGTTGCGGTAAGCGCTGCATAGTTCGTCATCGAGCCCATCAGTCGCGCAGCACGGTCGAGTATCTTGTCGAGCTTTGCCTCTCGTGCACGGACGAGCTTCTGCAGCTCTGCAAGCTCGCTCGCCGTCATGCGGTAGCTGTCCATTAGCGAATCGACGTAGAAGCGATAACCACGGTCGGACGGTACACGTCCTGCCGATGTATGCGGCTGAATGAGATATCCCATCTCCTCAAGCTCCGCCATCTCATTGCGGATAGTTGCGGAGGAGTAGCCGATTCCGGTCGAGCTGAGCAGGAATTTTGACCCCACGGGCTCGCCGCCCGTTACATATGCGTCGACAACGGCGCGGAGTATCAGCTTCTTTCTGTCGCTCAGCGCGTCCGGCGTGCTGCGGCTGACCCGATGCTCCATATTCCGTCTCTTCCTTTCGCCCGCCGCACATCTCCGATTCGGCATTGCCGTTATCTGCATGCTTTCAGCGGTTTGATTTTTTTGTTTAGCACTCTATGTGGTCGAGTGCTAAACTATGTATAGAATTTACCATTATTCCGGCTTAAAATCAACAGTATTTTGCATATTAAATGTTAACATTCTTTGAATAAGCGAAAAGCTGCCTCCGCTGAGCGCAAAAAAGCACCGATACGCCCCTCCGGTTATTCCCGCAAGAAATGTACGTATCGGTGCCGCTTAAGGCAGATGCTCGCAAAAAGCGGCTGTTCACACCGAAAAACCGCTATTTACAAAATCAAAAAGCCGTGATATAATCATGCCGTAGCTGCGGCTCGATGCATCGGTCCTACCCCGACAAGCGGCATCAGACAGCTTGTCTGGGCCCGCGGCTTGACCCATACCGTGTCGGGTCCTGCGTCCGCTCAGCCGCCGAAAGCCTCCGAGCAGACCTCGCCGAGATCGGCATACACCAAATCGGGCTTGTCACAGCCTGTCGCCTCCTCTGCCTCCTTAGCGCCCGTCTCACCAGAGAGCACAAGCACACTGAGCACGCCCGAGCGTCTGCCAAGTGCGATATCGGTATACAGACGGTCGCCGAAGATGCACATATCGGTAAGCGCCGCACCGGTCTTTTCGCTTATCATTGCGGCGGTCTCGGCATACGGCTTTCCGAAATAGCGCGGATATCTTCCCGTAGCTGCGGTAACGAGCGCTGCGATAGCTCCGCTGTCGGGCACTATGCCCGTATCGGTCGGACAGTTGAAGTCGGGATGTGTGGAGAGATACTCCGCTCCCTCGTATATATATGTACACGCGCGCTCAAGCTTTGCGTATGTCAGCGAGGTATCAAAGCTCGTAACGACTATATCGGCAAGACGCTCCTCGCCCGTACAGAGCTGTATACCCGCATCGCGAAACTGGCTGCACAGCTCTTCCGTACCGACAAGGTACACGCTTTTTCCCGCGCGGTGGGACGTAAGAAAGGCACATGTGACATCTCCGGAGGTCATTATCTCCTCCTTGCGGGGCTCAAATCCCATGCGGGTAAGGCGCTCGTTGTAAAATTCATGGTTATGTGAGGCATTGTTCGTAAAGAAAAGCACCCTCTTGCCCGCGCGGCGCAGGCTCAGGATGAATCTTCTCGCTCCGTCAAACACTTTCTCACCGAGATAGAGCGTTCCGTCCATGTCGAATATGAAAAGCTGCTTTTCGGCGAGCGGTCCCCTCATATGCAAAAATTCTTTCATTTTCTCTCCCTCTATGGTTTTCATTCTACAAGCTTGTATTATACATCATTTCACACGGAAAATCCACCCCCATCGGCGTTTTTTCACGACAAAAAAGAAAGGTCACCTATGAACAAGATAGTAATCGGAATCGACATCGGCGGCAGCACGACAAAAATAGTGGCATTCGACCGCGACGGCGGGCTCATCGAGCCGATATCGGTCAAGGCTGACGACCCTCAGACCTCTGCATACGGCGCTTTCGGAAAGTTCACCGGAGCAAACGGCATCGCCCTATCGGATATCGAACGGGTCATGATAACCGGTGTCGGCTCATCGTTCATCTCGGACAACATATACGGGCTCGAATGCCGCTTCCGACCCGAATTCGACTGCGTCGGCAAGGGCGGACTCTGGCTCTCGGGGCTCGATGAGGCGCTCATCGTCAGCATGGGGACGGGTACCGCCATGGTCTACTCGCGCGCGGGCGAGCCGCCCGTATATCTCGGCGGCACGGGCATCGGCGGCGGAACGCTGCACGGTCTCGGCAGAATAGTGCTCGATGTAGACCATGTAGAGCATCTGCTGCGGCTCGCAAAGGGCGGCGATATCTCAAAGATCGACCTGCGCATATCGGATATCGCGTCCGATAAGGTGCTCCCCGGCATGCCGAGAGACATGACGGCGGCGAATTTCGGACGGCTGCACGACCTCGCCACACCGGAGGACAAGGCGCTCGGACTGCTTAATATGGTATTTGAGACTGTCGCGACCTGCGCAATGTTTGCGGCGCGTCCGTACGGCGTAAAGAATATCGTGCTTACGGGAAATCTCTCTCGCGGCGGGCTTGCGAGCGATACCTTCCGCCGCCTCGGCGAGATGGTCGGGTTGAACTTTATAATACCCGAGCGCTCGGCATACGCGACGGTTATCGGTGCGGCGCTCGGCGAAAAGAGCGAAAGATAAAAAAGCCGAGCAACGCACGCAAAGCTGCCCGCGGCAGTGCAAGGGAACGCACGTCGGCGCGCAGAAGCATTACGCGAATCGTGTAAAACCATATAGTTGGCATCCGCGCCGAACATGGCGGCTTTTGTCGAAGCGTTACGCGCGCATCGTATAAAACCGTATCGTACGAAATCGCACCGTACAAAAGCGCACTGCGCAAAATTACATTACTCAAAATCCACTGTGCAAAATTGTACTGCACAAAATTGCTTTGCGCAAAAATCGCACTGCGCAGTGTTGCACTGTACAGCTGTACAAAATCACACGAATACAAACGCAAAAAAGCACGGCAAGCGCCGCGCCCCGAAAAGCTCGGAGCACGCAGCGTCTGCCGTGCGTTTTTTATTTCTAACCGTTTTAAGTTGTTTTTATCACTGCCGGTCGATCAGTCGATTATCTCGCCGTAGCACTTGCCGAAAGCGCAGGCAGCATTCGACTCGTCGGTATCGAGATGTACTGCGGGTGCAAAATTCGGATTTACGCGGACAACAAGGTCGCCGAAAACGGTGGTTCTGCCGAGACCGTTGTCTATGCGGAGCGATACTATCTGCTTGTCCTTAACGCCGAACTGCTCTGCAGTTGCGGGATCAAGGTGAACATGGCGCTTTGCAACGATAACGCCCTCCTCAAGGTCAAGCTCGCCGCAGGGACCGACCAGCTTGCATCCGGGAGTGCCGGCAACGTCGCCGCTCTCGCGAACGGGTGCATCTATTCCGAGCGTGCGTGCATCGGTAAAGGAAACCTCGACCTGACCTGCCTTTCTTGCCGGCCCGAGGATAATTACTCTCTCGATCTGACGCTTCGGTCCGACGACCGTAACTCTCTCCTCGCAGGCGAACTGACCGGGCTGGCTCAGATCCTTCTTGTGAGTGAGCTTAGCGCCCTTGCCGAACAAAACCTCGATCTGCTCCTCGGTAAGATGAACGTGACGCGCAGATGTTTCAACAAGTACCTTCTTTTCCATTTTGCTCTCCTTTATGATTGTTCACGCCGCTGTGTGCGTTTTTATCTCTGTATATTATACAATGCCGCGGAGAAAAAGTAAAGCCCTTTTCGGAGAAAAATACCCTATCAACCGAGAGTTTGCGGCGATAATTGCCCGATAGCACATCGCAACATACGTCAGCACAAAATGCTTACGGCTCGGATGTAAAGAGGCTCAGCCAAGGCGCGGGCTTTGCACATTCTGTCGAGATATCGCCGCGCTTTATCGCCTCATAAAAGGAGCAGGTGACAAATGCGGAAAGATGATTTGACAGAAAATCAGCCGACTGCGGCCATAAGCGTTTAGGAATATCCGACTTATATTTGTCAAGTATCATGCTCCATGCCGCCTCAAAATACGGCCGTGCCGTATCATAAAAGCCGAGCGCTATATTCTCAATCAATAGCCGTCCTTCTCTGCCGATGAAGAAATAATTAGGCACAAAGACATCGTTCCGCTTAACAAACAGACCGTTTTCGATCGCAGCACTGAAAAGACACTTTTGTTCTTCGCCCAGTTCATCCGGTACGAGCTCACCCTTTATTATTCTCCGACAAAGCTCGAAAACGCCTCCCGGAAGATCAAAAAACAATCTGCTGTCAAGTCCGCTCCAAAAGTGAAAGAAGTCCTGAGCAAATTCTTTTAGGTCACGGTTAACCGGTCCGTCAAAATAAGCATACTCCGGCAGTTCAATACTGGCTGCTCCCGCTCCGACGCTATTACTGTTATCAAAGCCGAGAGCTATCCACCTGCCGCCGTTCGGTCTATCCGGGATATCGTCGTAACAGTGCGTATGACAGACCTCCACCTTGAATCTGCCCAGCAATATATCTCCGACGATATGCAGATATACCCACAGCAGCCGCTTCCACGTAAAAGCGGCAATATTGTTCTCCGGCGCGAGCAGCTCATCTCTATACTTATTCAGATATGTGATAAGCGCATCATAGTACGCGGGGAAGCATGCATTATACAGCTTTTCCGCAACATCGGTACTGTTTCCGGGCAGTATAACAAAATCGGTTTGATATCTTCCCGCCGACACCTCGCAAAGCAGCATATTGTCTCTCAGATATTCGACATCATCTTCAATATACACCGCAGATATACCCAATTCGCCGCACAGTTCTTCTATGCTCGTCGGAGACTTATATGCAGCAAGCAAAATGTTCTGCGCCGCCATGCTCCTTACACAGCACATCGGCTCGCCTCCGAGACCGGGAGTTCCCTTGCAGGAGACGATCAATCTGCCCGGCTTATAGCTTTTTTCACCGTATTTACGCATAGTATCCATTCCTTTCGCAATTTGTTCTCGTCCTTCGTGAAGCCACCATTTTACCGTGCCGACACTCGTCCCCGTTTCGGCTGCGATCGCCTCGCAGCTTTTCCCGTCAAAATAAAACATGACAAGCGCCCGCCTATAACGTTTCGACAATCTCGACAGCTCGCGCCGCATATCGTTCATCTGCTCGCTCAGTATATAATCCGATTCGATGCTGTTATCCGACACAATGCTATCCGAAAGATATTCGATGCAGGCATGCTTCTTCCTGCGCAGATAATTATAAAAAGTCCGATTTGAAACACTCCATACAAATGCATTAAAATTCTCGATTTTCTTTCCGGCGTTTATTGCGCGTAGGACCTGATATGCAATATCCTGCGACAGATCCTCTGCCTCCGCGCGGCTGTTCGTTTTCATTACCGAAAATCCGAATATTCTCGGCAGATATTGCTCTAAAAGAACTATATACTCCGCTCCGACCATAAAGCGGTCTCACCTCACTTTCATCAGGGATATAACATATCTTTTCATAAGTTAAGTAACACAAACGCGCAAAAGGTTGGAATTATTATATCATACATCATACAAAAACTCAATCGAAACAGCATATTGCAGTATAATCAATCGTTTTTATACTTTGAGCGATACGGCAGTACAGCCGTACATACAAAAATCCCCCGGAACGGGAGAACAATCCCGTACCGAGGGATAATTTCATATTGTCGATACTGACATCAGCCCTGATGCCCGACAAGCACCGCCTGAAGCGTGTAGCGCTCCTCCTGAATGATATTCGTGCAGGTGGAGAGGGTCAGCAGCTTTGTATTGCCTAACTCAAATTCGATGCCGTCGCGCTGATACATAGAGCGCTCCTGCTGAGCCTTTGCGAATTCTACGACCGCCTCCGGAGACTCAAAGTACGTTGTGATATAATCGCTGTACATATCGGTCTTATACACCGCAAAGATACGGTAGGTATACAGCCCGGTCTCGGTGATGACCTCGACATACTCATTCTCGTTAAAGAAGGTCTCATCGAGGAACAGAGTGATATTGTTCATCATATTGCCGTTCGTCAGGTTATGCCCGTAAACGCAGGCATTCTCGTTGATAGCCACCTCGGGATAATCGCGATAATCGAGGAAGATAGCGCCCGACAGACGGTAAGCTCCGGTATAGTCGTGGTCGAGGTAATATTCGTTATTGTCGGTATGCATGATGGGATAGCTTATCTTTGTGCCGGGAAACGAGATATATCCGACGACATCCGGATTGCTCGCTGTCAGAGAGCTTATCTTCGTACGCATCAGTGCCACATACTGCGATGCCTCGCTGTTTTCGCCGTCCGATGAATCGCCGGAGCGTCGGAACGAACGCATCTCGTCCGCCGTTTTACACGGATCGCTCTCGCCGGACGGTGCGGCGAGCGCGATAGGCAACGAGTCGGAGGAGCTGTCGGTGTCGGCACCGTCGCTTCCGTCGTCGAACATAAAGCCGTCAAGCTCATCGTATACGCGCTGCGCCTGATAGCGGTCGTAAAACGTATATGCGAGCAGCACGAGGCAGACCGCGAATACAAGCGAAGAACCGACTGTCACTATTCTGCGCAGCAGAGCAGGTCTGCGATTCTTTGAAAAAATGCTCTCTTTCGGCGGCGGAGGCGCAATATCGTCTGCGGCAATGCTGCAAAGCGAGCACGCTCTGCGTTCAGCCTCGCTCATATCCGAGCGCAAGGCCTCGCGTCTGCCGACTGCCGATTTTTCGCTCATAGAATGCTCACCGCCCCGCATAATTTTCTCTGTCGGAATAAGCCTCCGCAGACGATTATATTATATACCAAGTATCTCCCGTTTTCAAGAATCAAACATTATCTTTCAAGTAAAATTAAACCAAAGGTTACACGGTTTTCATAATTGGCTGCGCAATGTCAAAAAAAATGTGATAAAAACACGAAAATTACACGTCTAATTCCAAAAAAGACTTGATATACCGAGCGCTCGGTGTTATAATTATACCGTAAGGGTCGTGAATCGTCACGGCACCATCGCACAGCCGATAAGGGGGAGATACAGCCATGAACGAAAGACAGAACCGCAGCGGCGCAGCCGACTTTACCAACACACAGACCTTCTCCATTGCCGACGATCGCGATGCAGAGGTACGCCGTATAATAAACGCTGTATACGCGGCGCTCGTGGAGAAAGGCTACAATCCGATAAATCAGATGGTGGGCTATCTTCTCTCCGAGGATCCTACCTATATCACAAACTATAAAAATGCCCGCAGTCTGATCCGCAAGGTTGAGCGCGATGAGCTGCTCAGCTGCATAATCAAATATTATCTCGGTATATGACAGGCTTATCGGGTACGGCAAAGCGCTCTATCCGACCTCTGCATCGTATGGTATGCCTTGAGCAAGCGCGCTTTTTCGCCGAAGGCGAAAGGGCGCGTTTTTCGTCACACGGTCGGCTTAGCGTACGGCTCGGCGACATAAAAACATCAGGAGAAAACAAATGACCGAATATACAACACTCGGACGGTGCGGAATAGAGGTATCGCGAATCTGCTTCGGCTCTCTGACGGTATCACGGCTCGGAGCCGATCTGCCGCTGAGTGAGGGTGCGGCGGTGATCGCACATGCGCTTCACAGCGGAATAAACTTTATAGACACGGCGCAGTACTACGACAACTACGAGTATATAAAAGAGGGCATACGACTCTATCGCGAGCAGGGCGGCACGGTCCGTCCGATAATCTGCTCCAAGACATATGCCTACAACCGCGAGCTTGCCCGCGAGGCGGTCGATGAAGCACTCGCCCGGCTCGGCACTGATTGTATAGATATTTTTATGCTGCACGAGCAGGAGAGCGCGGACACGCTGCGCGGACATGCGGAGGCGCTCGAATATCTGCGCGAGTGCAGAGCTGACGGCATCATTCGCGCGCTCGGAATATCCACTCACACAACCGCCGCCGTTCGCGGCGCGAGGGATTTTCGTCTCTCGGACGGAACGATGCTTGATGTCGTTTTTGCCATGTTCAACCGCGACGGTGTGGGTATCCGAGGCTCGAACGAGGATGCGGACACGCACGGCAGCGCACGCGAGACACGCCGCATGGCGCGCGATGAAATGGAGCACGAACTCCGACTCTGCCGCAAAGCGGGAATGGGCACTATGCTGATGAAGGTCTACGGAGGCGGACATCTGCTCGGCTCCGACACCTCCGACGGAGCAAGAAATATCGGCGACCGCGACGGAGAGGAGCCTACTCCGTCCCGCCGCGCCGAGCTTGCTCTGCGATTTGCGCTCGACTCCGGCTGCGGCGATGTTCTTGCAATAGGAATGCAGTCCTGCGAAGAGGTGGATGAGAATCTGCGTTTTCTGCGCACGGGCGAGTTTTCACCGGAATTTCGCCGAGCCGCCGACCGCCGCACGCGCCGCCTGATCGTCGAGGACTACTGCGAGGGCTGCGGCAGATGCGTCCGCCGCTGCGGTCAGGGGGCAATGAGTCTGAGAGAAGGCGTTGCCTTTTGCGACACCTTGCGCTGCGTGCTCTGCGGCTACTGCGCAGGCGTCTGCCCGCAGTTCGCCATAAAGGTGGTATGAGCGGCGTTATCGAACCGTCATACCGTCGTATGCAACACAGCCTCCCCCTATTATACCCCTCTATACCATATATTCCGTAACCGTACATCCGACCGCCCGTCACGCCGCGCGTACGGACAGATGCATCATACGGACAAATACATTATGAGAAAAGATCCGCCTCAGATAAAAACGCAAACGCCGCAAAATCTGAAGTGGATCTTTTCTTTCCTATTTTTTTTATTCAATTCCGCTTCCGTATCAGACGAGCCGTCACAGTCTGTCATACCATTCGCTCTTCATGAGCAGACCCGACCCATGCCCGTTCGGCTTCAGCCGTTTCAGCCGTCTCGGTCTGCTCGAGCGGCGTTGATGAGGCATGCTCCGTCCGCTCTGTCGGCGGCAGAGCGCGTACATAGTTGATATTCTTGCCCTTTTCGGAGAAAGCCATCTCATACTCGGTCATCACATTACCCTCCGCGTACGGACTTGCGTGCAGGTCGCGCGTCTGCTCGAGCACCGTCCAGCCCGCCTCGGCAAGCTCCTCGAGGGTGAAGTCAAACAGCCCGTCGTTATCGGTCTTTATCGCAAGATCGCCCCCGTCGCACAGTACACGCGCATACCGTGCGAGAAAGCTGCGATAGGTCAGGCGGCGCTTTGCATGACGCGCCTTAGGCCACGGGTCGCTGAAATTCAGATATATCCTGTCTATCGAATGCTCGGGAAACAGCTCGTCGATGCGGTCGGCATTTCCCGAATAAAAGCGCAGATTATCCGGGCAGCCGCCCTCGAGTGCCATAGCCTTTTCCATAGCGAGCATGATAACATCGGTCACCAGCTCTACGGCGATAAAATTATACCCGGGATTCCCGACCGCCGTCTCGGTTATAAAGCGCCCCTTGCCGCAGCCTATCTCGACCCGCAGCGGCTTGTCGGTCTCGCCGAACACATGCGCCGGATCGGCGGTAAGCAGGTGCGCACACGCAGCGAGACGGCGCTCGCCGTTACGTTTTTTTCGTACTCTCATATTGCAATTTACTCCGTTATATGATATACTGACAATGGATTTATACAACATTATATCAGGCTGCACCTTTTTTGTCAATCGGCGAGAGGGGCGGCATATTCGAGTCTTTATGCAATTCCCGCGCCGCAGGTGCATATATTTATATCATTGCAAAAACACCACTTCAAGCGAAAGGAAAGAGCCGATAATGGATTCATCCGTTTTTCTCGAGCAGCTCCGCGAGCGTCTGCTCGCAGGCGGGGTCGACCCGAGCGACGCTGAAATATACGTTGAGCAGTTCGGCAGATATTTTGACAACATATCCGAGGAGGATCTCGACGAGCAGATGACATCGCTCGGCAATATCGACACGATTGTTTCGAATCTCATTGAGCTGATAAACTCAAAGAAAGCGCGCCACACAGCCGAGCGGCCACAAAATGCCGACGAGGACGACGACACCGACGGGGACGGTATGCCCTCACATATTGAAGCTATCGCAGACACCGAAGATACCTCAGCCCCCGAAAAGTCCGAGCGCGTCATGACAGCCGAGATCGTCGCAAACGCCGAAAATGCTGCACGCGGCGCCGGATTCGATACCGAACCGATCGATACCGAAGAGCGTGTCTCCTCCGCACCGGTCACAGATGTGCACGGCGAGAACGCAAACGACACCGACAACAGCATGATAACCGAAGCTGCCGTAGCTCAAACAGGCAGCGCATCTAACAACGGACAAGGAATTCCGTCCGTCGGCGTGCAGCTTGACAGTAATGCGGCAGCGCTCGGAAGCCCCGGAGCATTCACCGCTGTCGGAGCAGCGGACACCGACGGTATATCGGCGGCAGCTGACGGAGCCGGCGGTGCGCTTATCACCGACAACATATGCCCTGAGAATCAGCCCGCAGCAGCGCCGATGGCGACTGCACCTCCGCAGCACAGAGCGCCGGCAAGGGTACTTCGCGGAAATACACGCGTAGGTCTGCGCTCCGAGCCTGAGGAATTTCTGATAGACGACGCGGCGACAAGCACCCGCGAATTCGATACCGTGCCGGAGGGCTTTGCCTCCGACGCATACGAGGCGGCTTACCGCGCCGCAAACAGCACGGACAATATGAGCGGCACCGTATACCGTAATATAGAGCCGGAATATGCGGACGACTATGACAGCTACCGCCCGGGCATAAGAGAATACATATACCGCGGAGCACCGCTCGAGTGGGCAAAGCTCAAAACAAGTGAGTCTAAAAAGACATTCTACGGCATAGTCCTCGGCTCGCTACCGCTCTCGCTGCCTGCCGCACTGCTCGCAGCTATCGCTGCGGCGGCGATATTCCTGCTCGACGGAGTACTGTTCCTCGGGCTTGCACTGTCCATCGCAGGACTTGCGGCGATCGGTACGGCATTTACCCTTGTCTCGATAATCTACGGCATTACACAGCTCGGCTCCGCCGCGCCGATAGGTATATATGAAATAGGTATAGGCATAATGAGTGCGGGAATCGCACTCGGCGCATGTATACTGATATACAACCTGCTCGTACGCATAATGCCCTACACCTTCAAATACCTTGTACGTCTTTCCACCTATCTGCTGTATAGGCTGAAATGCATTATCTGCCGTTTTAGAGAGGAGTGTGCTAAACGCTGATGAAACCGCGTTCGATAATATTTCTCATAGTCGCGGCAGTGCTCATAGTTGCAGGCATCATCGTTTGCGCTGTCGGAAGTGCCGGAGCCAAGTCAGACGGCATCGACATCTACTCCTACTCCTATGATGAAAACGACCGCACCGTTACCGAGGTCGATATTTCAAATGAGGCGATAGGCAAGATCAGTCTCGAGCTCGGCAGCTGCAGTGTACGTATAGAGGGAGGCGGCGACCGTCCGACGGTCAAGCTCGTCGGCTTTGAAAAGTACCGTTACAGCCTCTCAACGACCGGAAGCGAGCTTAAGATCAAGGACGGTTTCGGTCCGACTGCTCTGATCGGAATGTCGTCCGACGGCATATCCTTTGACGGAATGAGATATCTATTCCCGTTCGTCAGCCGAGGCATCCATTCCCATGCCGAAATGCGCGAGGTCATTATCTCTCTGCCCGACAAGCTCGCCGTCCGAAAGATAAGCATAAACGTAGAACGCGGCGACGTAACGCTCGATTCGCTCAGCGGAAAGGCGGATATTGTGATCAACGTCGGCGAAGGCAACATAGCGTCAAGCTCCAAGACCGATGCGAGCGTTTCGATAGCCGCAGACACAGGAGCGGGAGATATCCTATTTGAGAACCCCATCTATGTCGGAAAATCCGATCTGCACACCGCAGACGGCAATATTCGACTGGTTATCACCGGTCAGACAGAGTGCGAGTATCAGCTGCTCGCACCGCTCGGCAAGATATCAGTATATACCGCAGATGCGGGCGACAGCTATATCACCGAGACTACCCTGCCGACCAAGCTCACCGCCACAGCCGATAAAGGCTCTATCACTCTCGTCGAACCGGGCGTAAGCGAAAGCACCGAAGGCGATACCGAGACAGCTGAGACGGAATAACGGACAGAAAATGCCGAAAACCTGTATAGATCAGGCTTTCGGCATTTTTTCAAGTCAAGCCGGGGGTCTCTGCTTATAAATAATATCAATACAAGAGAAATTGAATGATAGACGAAATACAGTCCGATACGACAACGAAGAATACATAAGCGGCACCCGTATCAAATATCAGCAGAAAAAAGCATGGCGATCCGATGCCGAATATAAGCACCGGACCGCCCTGTTTTTTCATTTATTATCAGAATAATTTCGCTTATTATCAGAGCAATTTCGCTGTTATCGTAGCCGTTCCGTGCAGCTCACAGCGCGCAGGATCACTTCGTGCCCTTTATCTTCTCCCAGTAGGCGCGCGCAGCCTGTTCGTTCTTATTTGCACCGTATTCATAGAAGCGCTGACCGGCAACGTCGGACGGCAGATACTGCTGCTCGACATAGCTGTTCGGGTAGTCGTGGGGATACTTATAACCCTCGTAGCGATCGGACGGGCGCATGTAGCTCGGTATCTCGAGTCCCTTTCCGGACGAATACACCGCCTTTGCGCGCTCGTATGCCATGTGGGCGCTGTTCGACTTCGGCGCCGTCGCGAGCGTTATGACCGCATTTGAGAGCGGGATGGAAGCCTCGGGCATACCGAGCTCCTTCGCCGCCGCAACACAGGAATAAACGATAGGCGCAGCCTGCGGATAGGCGCAGCCTATATCCTCCGACGCGATAACGAGCAGCCTCCTGCACGCGCCTATAAGGTCACCGCCCTCGAGTATGCGAACGAGATAGAATATCGCCGCATCCGGGTCGGAGCCACGAATCGACTTCTGAAGCGCCGAGAGCAGGTCATAATGGACCGTGCCGTCGCGGTCGAAATTCGTGCCGTATTCGGGCGATGCGGAACGCGCGTCCTCTGAAGTAATGACGCTCCCGGTGCCGCTGAAATATGCCGCCTCGAGAATATTGAGCGAGCGGCGCACATCCCCCGCCGCCGCGCGGCTGATATAGTCAAGCGCACCGTCGGATATTGCACGCTCGCCGCCCTCGGCGGTATAGCTCTCGCCGTCATGTACGGTAGGTGCAAGCGCATTTCCGCACTGCTCGCCGTTCAGCTCGCCGAGCCCGCGCAGCAGAACGCCGGATATCTCGCCGGGCGCAAGCGACTTGAATTCAAATACCACCGAGCGCGATATGAGCGCATTGTACACGTACATATACGGATTCTCGGTCGTAGAAGCGATAAGTGTTACACTGCCGCTCTCGAGCGACTCGAGCAGCGTCTGCTGCTGTTTTTTGTTGAAATACTGTATCTCGTCGAGGTAGAGCAGCGTGCCCGCCGAGCCGAGCAGCGTGCCCGATTCGGCTATAACGTCCTTAACATCCTGAGTCGAAGCGCTCGTTGCATTGAGCCGATGCAGCGTCATGCCGGAGCGCGCTGCGATGATACCGGCGACGGTGGTCTTGCCCGTGCCGGGAGGTCCCCAGAATATCATATTGGGCAGGTAGCCGCGCTCTATCATGGCGGCAAGTGCCCCGCCCTCTCCGAGCAGATGCCGCTGTCCCGCAACCTCCGCAAACGAGGTCGGGCGCAGTCGGTCAGCAAGCGGTCGTCTCTGCATCAGTCTACCTCTTTTCCTGTCACGGACGGAGCATCGGCATCCGCGCCGTCGGTCTCGCCGCCCGAGATACTTTCTGTTCCGGCGAGCCTCTCACCATCCGCAATATTCTCTCCGAGCACGGCAGCGAAGCGATGCTCGAGCGACACACTGTCAAAACCGAGCTCACGGAAGAGCGACGGAACATCACCGTGCGGGACAAAGCGGTCATGCACCGCGTGAACGACCGTTCTCGGTACACGTCCGCCGCGCACCGACAGCGCAGTCAACAGCGCGGCTGCAAGCTTCTCGCCCACGCCGCCGCTCTCGATACCCTCCTCGAGCAGATAGAGCGCCTCGCCGCGCAGCTCGGGCAGCAGCGCCTGTGCGTCGACAGGATATATTTTTTTCAGCCTGATAATGCGCACCGCTGTGCCACGCGCGGAAAGCGCCTCCGCCGCATGTGATGCCTCGGCGGTTATTCTGCCGTATGTAATGACGGTCAGGCGCGGTGCGACACCGTAATCGGCAGCTACGGCAGCATCACCGCATATCGGGTGATACACGCTGCGGTCGTATTCGGGCTCGCCGCGTCTCGGATATCTGACAGCTGTCAGCGCATCGAGCGATACCGCCTCATCGAGCGATTCGCGCAGCTCGGCAAAGCTGTCGGGCGAATATATCGAGATACCGGGGATGCTCGACAGCATAGAAACATCGTAGATGCCCTGATGCGTAACACCGTCTCCGCCGACAAGCCCCGCGCGGTCTATCGCAAGCACCGTGCGTGCGCGCTGCAGCGCGACATCGTGAAACACCTGATCGTAGGTTCGCTGCAAAAAGGTCGAGTAGACAGCAAAAACGGGATGAAGCCCGGCAACGCCGAGTCCGCCCGAAAATGCCACTGCGTGCTCCTCCTCAATACCGACATCGAAGAATCGCTCCGGATACCGTCCGTGAAACTCGGTCAGACCCGTGCCGTCGCACATAGCGGCGGTTATGGCTACGAGCTTGTCATCCCGCGCGGCGATAGAGCACATCTCCGAGCCGAACACCGACGAGAATGTAGGCGCAGCGGACGGCTTAACTCCGACCGACGGGTCAAAGGCGCCGACCGAATGATACCGCTCCGGCGATGTCTCGGCAAGCGGGAAGCCCTTACCCTTTTCGGTGACCATATGCACAACACATATGCGGTCACGCAGCTTGGCCTCGCGCAGCACCGCCTCGAGACGCGCCTCGTCGTGACCGTCGACCGGCCCGAGATAATCAAGCCCCATGCTCTCGAATATACTGTCTCCGAGCAATGCGCGGCGAACGCGGTCCTTTGCGTTGCGAGTTCTGTCCTTGAGTCCGCGTCCGACTACCGGCACCCGTCCGAGCATAGCCTTCATCGAGTGCTTGAATGCAAAATACGCCGTGTCGGTACGCATCTTTTTAAGGTGGCTCGACAATCCGCCAACGCTCTTGTCGATAGACATTGTATTGTCATTGAGCAGGATAATGAGATTCAGCCCGCGTCCGACACAGTTATTCATTGCCTCGAATACCATACCGTTTGAAAATGCGGCATCACCTATAACGGCTACGGTAAATGCATCCGAGCCGGTCATTTTATCATATTCGGACAGACCGAGCGCGGCTGAGAGCGACGCTCCGCAATGTCCTGCATAGAACGGGTCGCTGCCGCTCTCGAGCGGCGACGGAAAGCCAGACATACCGCCGTAGCTGCGCAGCGAGGAAAAACCGTCGGCTCTGCCGGTGAGCAGCTTGTGTGCGTAGCACTGATGACCAACATCAAAAACAAGGTGGTCATGCTCCGCGTCGAATACGCGATGAAGCGCGATGGTAGCCTCGACCATTCCGAGATTAGAGGCAAGATGTCCGCCGTTCTTCGCCGTTGATGAGATAATTACCGAGCGCATCCTGTTTGCGAGCGTTGCAAGCTGGCTCTTATTCATAGTGACAAGCATATCATGGCTCGGAAAATCGTACTTACCCATCGTGGCCCTTTCCGGACGACAAAAATCGACCGCTTAATTCTACAT
>ENA-UOJD01001674-UOJD01001674.1-human-gut-metagenome-genome-assembly--contig:-P48-NODE-1674-length-21262-cov-8.392512_pt1 | contig 21262 bp, 19 predicted proteins | sample MGYA00242342_ERZ723889 | MGnify/ENA metagenome assembly ERZ723889
ATCTTTTCACAAAAATTGGATTTTATTCTTATGAATATATAAATAAAAAAAACAAATACTAAAATTAAATATTATTATGGAGATTTATTATGAATTCTACAGTAAAACTTTATAGTGAAAATTCAGAAGAACTTTGTAATTTCTTAGAAAATTTCTTTTCTATTAAATTTACACTAAATAATAAAAATTATTGGGAAAAGAGCTATCTAAATCCTATCGAAATAGCAGATATAGTAGCTGCATTTGTAGATAATAAAGATAGATATTGTAATACAAATATGTGGGTTAGTATTGATACAGGAGTTTTTATAAATATAAAAGAAGATAATTACAACCTTTTTATTCAGTATCTTTTTGAAAGATATCCTTATTAAAATTAAAACCAGTTATGTTATTTAATAAAATAAAAAACATAACTGGTTTTAATTATTTTCATTTTTCAATTAAAAGAAGAAAAATACCTTTTTCTTTTCTCTTATTTTTTCTGGACAATCTATGTATATATCTAAATCATCTAATATTTTTTGAGGATTTTTTGTTGTTATCTCATATATATATCTTTCATCACCAGATATTTCTTCTAATCTTTTTAATATTGCTTTTATATTTTCATATACATATCCTTGTCTATGAGTATCAGTTCCTAAAAAATGAATTAAGTTGTTTTGTAATAAAATTTCTACTGTTTGTTTAGCTGTTTTACCATATTGTCCTGTAAAACTTCCATAGTTAGATTGTATTAATACTCCATATTTTATTATTTCTATTAAATTATTCGGATTTTCCTGTATATATGTATATCGCTCTGGATGTGCTAATATTGGAATGTATCCATTTGCTTTTATTTCATATATTATTTGTCCTAAATTTAATATTCTATTTGAAAATGGTAGTTCAAATAAAATATATCTGCTATTAGCTAATGTAGATATTTTTGACTTTGCTAATAATATTGGTGTATTTTCTGTTAATAGTATTTCATTTCCTTGGTGAAGTTGTGTTATTATATCTTCTTTATATATTTCTTTTTTTAATTCATTTATGTTCTTTTTTATTTTACTCTTTGTATTTTCATAATAACCTTCTATATAATGTGGTGTTAAAATAATATTTGTAAAATTAGCTTGTTCTGCTTTTTTTAAAATATCTATTGTGTTATCTAAAGAATTTGAACCGTCATCTACATTATTAAGTATATGAGAATGTATATCAATCATTTTACTCCCCTACTTTTTATCACTCTCAGTTAGATATTGACTTAACTGTTGTAAAACAGCATTTATATCAACATCTTCTTTTTTATTTTCATCTTTTGAATTTACATTTTCAACTTCTTTTATCTTTCTCTTTACTTCATTTATTTCATCGTCTTCTATTTTTTTCTTTGAACTTGATTTTATATTATCAGTCCAACTTTTTTTACTTGTAACAATTGAATTTTCATAATAATAACCTGATGAATATTCTTTCTTGGCTATTGGCATTTTATTTACTACTACACCTGCAATTTTTCCACCAACATTTAATATATTTCTTTTTACTTGATTTAAATCATCTATTTTAGTTATTTTATGTGCAGAAACTATTAAAGTAGTATTTACAAATTTTGATAATATTATCGCATCTGTAACAATTGTGCTAGGTGTTCCATCAAATATAACTATATCAAATATTTCTTCTAAATATTTAATAAGATCTAACATCTTCTGGCTAGTTAGTAATTCAGATGGATTTGGTGGCATAATACCAGATGTCATAACATATAAGTTATCAACTACTGTACTTTGAATATATTCTCCTATTGAATTTAAACTATCATTTTTAGTTGTCATTATTAAGTAATTTGATAATCCTTTTTCATTATTTAATTCAAAAATAGTATGTTGTCTGCCTTTTCTCATATCAGCGTCTACTATTAGTACTCTTTTTCCTGCTTGTGCAAAAGTTACTGCTAAATTTGCTGATACCCAACTTTTTCCTTCTCCGGGAACAGTACTTGTTACTAATAATGATTTTAATTTTTCATCTACATTCATGAATTGTATATTCGTTCTTAATGTTCTAAAAACTTCTGATATTTGTGTCTTTGGTGATACGAATGTTATAAGTTCATTTTTCATTTTAGTATATACCTCCCTTTTTATTATTTTCATTAACATAAGGTATTGAAACTAAAGTAATAAGATCTGTATTATTTTCTATATCATCAGCATCTTTTATTGTAGTATCAAATATATTTGCAACTAAAACATATATTATTGCTATTACTAAACCAATTATGAAAAATATTAAGATGTCTCTTATATGGTTTATATTACATGGTGTTATTGATTCTTCTGCTTGATCTACTGTATATACATTATCAATTTTATATATTTCTGCTACTTTTTTAGCAAATACGTTTGTTACTTCATTTGCTATTTTCATTGCTTGTACTGGATCTTCATGTTGTACTGTTATTTTTAACATTGCTGTATCTTCTATTTCACTAACAGTTATTTTATCTTCTAGTGTATCTTCACTTTCATTAATACCTAAATTGTTTATTGTTTCTCTTAATGTACTTTTACTTTTTACTAATTTACTATATGTTCCTATTAGATTTTTTGCTAATCCTAAATCTGAAGATGTTATTGTTTCTTGTGAAGAGGAGTCTGTATTAGTAGCATCTTTTACTAATACAACAGTTGTATATGATTCATATTCAGGTTTCACAAAATAAAAAGAATAAATTGTTCCTATTACAATAGCAATTAATAAAATTACTATAATATGTAGTCTTTTGTTCCAAAAAATACCTATTAATTTTTTTAAATCTAACTCTTCCATTTTTTTCCTCCATAAAATAGTATGTATATATTATTATACATAATATTATGTGGTTTTGGCAAGTATTTTTGCAAAAATAATTCATTTTTTGTAAACTTCTGTCAACTAGTAATACAAAAAGTAAAAAAATACAATTTAAGACAAACCAAAAATATACTTTTAGTTTTAAAATATATTTTTAGTTTGTCCTTTTTAATTAGTGTTTAATTTAAATATAAAGTTCATTATTTTTCTTTTAGTATTAATACAATAATTATTCTTCTACAATTTCAAAAGATATTCTTCTAAGCTCTTTATTTGCTTCAATTACTCTTATTCGAACTTTTTGTCCAATTTTATATACAGTATTACTTTGCTCACCTATTAATATCTTTCGCTCTTGATCATATATAAAATATTCATTTCCTAAATTTTCAAATCTGATTAAACCTTCTATTGTATTTTCTAGCTCTACAAACATACCAAAAGAAGTTATACTTGAAACAATGCCTTCATATTCTTCTCCAATTTTATTTTGCATATATTCAGCTTTTTTAATATCTTCACTATCTCGTTCTACTTTTTGGGCTATTTTTTCTCTGTCTGATGATCTTTCTGCATATTTTACTGATTGCTCTGAATATTTATTTATTATATCTTCCTTTATATTGTAATTATTATCTAAATACATAGAAATAATTCTGTGTATAAATAAATCTGGATATCTTCTTATTGGTGATGTAAAATGGCAATAATATTTGCTTGCAATTCCAAAATGCCCTTTATTTGTACTTTCATATCTAGCTACTTTTAAAGTTCTTAAAATTAAATTGGATACTACTCTTTCTTCCGGAGTTTCTTTTATTTTTTCTAAAACCTCTGCAAAAGACTTTGGATGAATATTTTCTTTATTATATTTTACCTTATATCCTAAATTAAATAAAAATTTATTTAATTCATCTATTTTATCTGTAGCTGGTGGTTCATGAACTCTATAAATAAAAGGTGCTTCCAACCAGAAAAATTTTTCTGCAACTACTTCATTTGCTATAAGCATAAACTGTTCAATTATTTCATTAGCAAAATTCGTTTCATATTTTTTTACATCTATTGCAATACCATTTTCATCTAATGTTATTTTACTTTCTGGAACATCTAAATTTAATGCACCATCACGATTTCGTTTTTCTTTTAATATGTGGGCAAGTTCTTCCATTAATGAAAATTGCTCTGTATATGGCTTGTATTTTTGTATAATTTCCATATCTTCTTTATTTAGAGTTTCTTTTTTTATATATTGTAATATTTTAAATACATTAGTATATGACATTCTTTCTTTAACATTTATAATACTTTTTCTTATATCAGAAGATATAACTTTTCCAGATTTATTAATTTCCATAATCACAGAAATAGCTAATCTATCTTCTTTTGCATTTAAACTACATATTCCATTTGATAGCTCTTTTGGTAGCATTGGTATAACTCTGTCCATCATATATATACTAGTTCCTCTTATTATTGCTTCTTTATCTAATTCTGAATTTTCTTTTACATAATGACTAACATCAGCAATACTTACAATAAGATTATATGTTCCTGTTTTTGTTTTTTCAACGCATACAGCATCATCTAAATCTTTTGCATCTTCTCCATCTATTGTAAATATTGTTTTATTTCTAAGATCTAATCTATTTTTTATTTCTTTTTGAGATATTTCTTTTTCTGTATTTTGAGCCTCTTTTATAACGTTCTCGGGAAATTCATATGGTAAATCATATTCTTTAATTAATGAAACCATATCTACTCCAGCCATATCTATATAGCCTATTACTTCTGTTATCTTTCCTTCTGCTTTTTTTCCGTTTTCTGGATATTTTGTTATTTTTACAACTACTTTTTGTTTATTTTTAGCTTTGCCTATATTCTTTTTTGATATAAATATATCAGATCCAAATCTTTTATCATCTGGAATTACAAATCCAAAATTTTTATTTGATTCAAAAACTCCTACTACACTATCTTTTCCTCGCTCTATTATTTTGATTATTCTACCTTCTCTATGAGAGTCCTTTTTTGAATCTTCTAACAGCTCTACTAATACTTCATCTTCATTTAAACTATTATTTATATTTTTTCCTGATATATAAATTTCTTCATCACTATCTTCAATTTTTACAAATCCAAAACCTCTTTCATTTATACGTAATTTTCCTTTTTTGTATTTTTTTGAATCTACTAAACTATACTTACCTTTTTTATTTACTTTTATTTTATATTCTAATGTTAACTCCTTTAATATTTGTGTGAATTCTGAATATTCATTTTTTGGAACACTCATTATCTCTGCAATTTGTTTTGCTTTCATTGGAACATATGCTTCTTCTGATATGAAATTTAATATTTTTTCTTTTTGCTCTTCCATCTATTACCTCCAATATTATTATTTTTCTATTTTCTATTTATATTCAAAACAATTATAAATTTATTAAATGAATTTACATTATATATAAATTAATAAAAAAGGAAATTACATTATATTTGTAACCTCCTTTTTCAATTTATATTAATATTTTTTAACTACATTAAATATAAAAAGCTTAATCCAACTGTTCCGATTGCAAAAAATACACCTAAAACTACAGTTGCTTTTTTTAATGCTCCTTCTTTTGTTCTACCTTTATTTTTTTCATAGAAATTGTTAGTTGTAGAACCTGTAATTGCACCAGAAGCTCCTTGACTATCTTTTGCTTGTACAGTTGCTAATATAATTAAAGCTACACATAATATTATATATAATACTACTACTATGTTTTTTACAATTGTCATTTTTATCCCTCATTTCGTAATTTTATCTTTACTTGTATTATTCTAACATATCATTATTTTAAATGCAAATAATTTTATGCAGTTTCTACTTTTTTATTTGTAGATTTTCTTTTTTGCTTAATTTCTCGCTCATTACTTAGGTTTTCATTTATAATGATTTTTGGTGGTTCACCATTTTCTATTGTTTGTTTTGTTATTATACATTTTTCTATTTTAGGATTTGATGGTATTTCAAACATAATATCTCTCATAATTTCTTCCAAAATAGACCTTAATCCTCTAGCTCCTGTTTTTCTTTCGATTGCCTTGTTTACAATTAGTTCAAGAGCTTCTTCTTCAAATTGTAAATCAACATTATCCATTTCAAATAGACGTTTATATTGTTTTACTAAAGAATTCTTTGGCTTAGTTATTATATCTAATAGAGCCGTTTTATCTAGCTCTTTTAACGTTGCTATTATTGGCAATCTTCCAACAAATTCTGGAATCAAGCCAAACTTTAATAAGTCTTGTGGTAGTAATTGTTTAAAAATTTCTTCATTATTTTTTTGTGAGATTGATAAATTAGTTCCAAATCCTATTGTTTTTTTGCCTGTTCTATCATTTATAATATTTTCTAACCCTTCAAAAGCTCCTCCACAAATAAATAATATATTTTCAGTTTTTATTTGGATAAATTCTTGATGAGGATGTTTTCTGCCTCCTTGAGGTGGAACTGAAGCAACTGTTCCTTCTATAATTTTTAATAGTGCTTGTTGAACACCTTCTCCACTTACATCTCTAGTTATTGATGGATTTTCAGACTTTCTTGTTATTTTATCAATTTCATCTATATATATAATTCCTTTTTCTGCTTTTGCTATATCATAATCTGCTGCTTGTATTAGTTTTAATAGAATATTCTCTACATCTTCTCCTACATATCCAGCTTCTGTTAATGTTGTCGCATCGGCAATTGCAAAAGGAACTTTTAGTATTCTTGCTAATGTTTGTGCTAATAGAGTTTTTCCACAACCTGTCGGTCCTAATAAAAGAACATTACTTTTTTGTATTTCTACATCATTAATTTCTTTATTTTTTTCTATATTATTGATTCGTTTATAATGATTGTATACAGCTACTGCTAGTGTCTTTTTAGCTTCTTCTTGACCAATTACATATTCATCTAGTATTTCTTTAATTTCTGATGGAGTAGGTAATTTTTCATTTTCATCTAAAGTATATTCATCTTCACTTTCATAGAACTCATCTTCTAAAATACTATTACATGCTTTTATACATTCATCACATATAAAAACCCCTGGACCTGCAATTAATTTTTCTACTGCATTTTGCATTTTTCCGCAAAATGAACATTTTACACTATTGTTTTTACTGCTATTTGCCATTTTCCCTCCTAAAATTTATTTTGGATTATTTTCTTCTATCCATAATTCCATCAATTAAACCATATTTCAATGCTTCTTCTGCTGTCATATAGTTATCTCTTTCTGTATCTTTTTGTATTGTTTCTAAACTTTGACCTGTTCTTTCACTTAATAACTTATTTAATTTATCTCTTGTTTTTACCATATGATCTGCATGTATTTTTATCTCTGTTGTTTGACCAGAAAGGCCACCACCACCTATTAATGGTTGATGTATTAATATCTCTGAATTTGGTGTAGCAAATCTTTTTCCTTTTTCACCTGATGCTAATAATACTGCACCCATACTTGCTGCCATTCCAACGCAAATTGTTGATACAGGACATTTTATATAATTCATTGTATCCACTATTCCCATACCATCTGTAATTGATCCACCTGGACTGTTTATGTATAAAAATATTTCTTTTTCTGGGTCTTCTGACTCTAAAAATAATAATTGTGCTATTACTAGTCCTGCTGATGCACTATTTACATCTTCTCCTAAAAATATAATTCTGTCCTTCAATAATCTTGAGAAAATATCATAAGATCTTTCTCCTTTAGATGTTTGTTCAATTACATAGGGTACTAAACTGTTTTTTTCTAACATAATTTTCCTTCCTCCTTGTTTATATAATTATATGAATTTTATAATATAACTGTTTATTTTTCAATAGCTCTTTTAAGTAATTTATAAAAAATGAACCTAAAAAGATTATATATGCTAATAAAAAAGTAAAAAAGTTAGAGACATAGATAATATTTTATTTTTGCCCCTAACTTTTCTTCATTTATTTTTCAGTTTTTTCTGCTTTTTTTGTTGCTTTTATATCTGCATTATCTACTATAAATTGTATTGCTTTTTCTGTTGTTATATTGTTTTTCAAATATTCTTTTAGATTTTCGTTGCTCATAAGCTCATCTTCATTTTTACCATAATTTGTAGCCATTTCTTTTACTTTTTCTTGTATTTCATTATCTGTAGCTTCTATTTTTTCTTTTTTTACAATTGCTTCTAATACTAATCTTGTTTTTACAGAGTTTGCTGCTTGTTCTTCATATTCTTTTCTCATATCGTCTTCTGATTTATTTATCATTTTTAAGTATTGAGATAAATTTAATCCTTGATATGCTAATCTTCCATCTATATCTTTTAATATATTATCTATTTCTGTTTCAATCATTCCTGATGGAATATCTATTTTTGTGTTATCGCATACTGCTTTTATTGCTGCATCTTCTGTTTGATATTTTGCTTGATTTTTCTTTTCGTCAGTTAATTTTTCTTTTATACTTGATTTTAGATCTTTTAATGTATCAAATTCACTAACATCTTTAGCAAATTCATCATCTATTGCTGGTAATTCTTTTACCTTTATTTCATGAAGTTTTACTTTAAATGTTGCATCTTTTCCAGCTAGCTCTTTTGAAAAATATTCTTCTGGGAATTTAACATTTATATCTTTTTCATCGTTTATTTTCATTCCTATTACTTGATCTTCAAATCCTGGAATAAATGTTTTGCTACCTATTTCTAATTCGTGTTTTTCTGCTTTTCCACCTTCAAAAGGAACTCCGTTAACAAATCCTTCAAAATCGATTACAGCTATATCTTTGTTTTTTACTGCTCTATCTTCAACACTAACTAGTCTTGCATTTTTTTCTGCCATACGCTCTAATTCTTTTTTTACATCTGCAGCATTTACTGATGCATCAATTTTTTCTAGCTCTATTCCTTTATATTTACCAAGTTTAACTTCTGGTTTAGTTTGTACTATAGCTGTAAAAATTAAATCTTTTCCTTTTTCCATTTGTGTTATTTCTATTTCTGGTCTACTTACAGCTTCTATATTGTTTTCTTTTAATTCTTTTTCATATATTTCTGGTACTATTTCATTAAATGTATCTTCGTAAAATATAGATGGACCATATGTTCTTTCGATTATTGACATAGGAGCTTTTCCTTTTCTGAATCCTGGTATGCTAAAATATTTAGCTGTTTTAACATAAACTTTTTTCATACCTTCATCAAATTTTTCTGCTTCTACTGTAAATGTTAATTTTAATTCATTTGTTTTATCTGTTTTTTCTACTTTAATACTCATTATTATTCATCCTTTCAATCTCTAAAACTAGCTTTTTTATTATAACACATTTTTTGGATTTTGCAATAGCTTGTTATATAAATTACATATTTTCTGCAATTGTTTCTATTTTTTGTAAAAGTACTTCATTCCTTTTAGTAAATATTTGATTTAAACTTATATCTTGTTTTATATCTAAACTACAATCGATTTTGTTGATTTTATAATCTTTATAGTTTTCTTCTATTTGTTTAATAGTGTTTATTTTTTTGCTTCCTTCTATTGTAAATGGATCGCATATTATGATTTGTAGTTCTATTTTTTTTATCTTTGCAACTTCTTTAATTTGCTCATCTAAAAAATTATAATAATTATTATAGTCTATATATAATAATATTTTCTCACCTTCTACAACATCTTCTAACTTTTTTCTTAATTTTATATAAGTTTTGATGTTATTTATTTCTATATCTTGAATATTTTCTTTTTTTAATAATTGTTTTACATTTAAACATTTAAAATTTATTTTTGACTCTTTATTTATTAAATTTTTATCTATATCTTCGTCAAAATATATTAGAGTTATATTTTTCTTTTCTTCTTCTTTCCATTCTAATACATATTCTTTTTCTTTTGTAGTGTCTTCTATTATCTCATTTACTTTTTTAAATCCATTTTTGTAAAAAAACTTTAATGCAACTTCGTTTTTCTTATATACATTTGCTGTTAAATTTTTATATTGTTTCTTGCTATTTTCTAATAAGATTGTACCAATACCTTCTCTTCTAATATTTTGTTTTATCAACATTGCCCATATTTCGTTATTTTCATCTATACTTATAAAACCTTCTATCTCTCCATCCTCTGTATATATTACCGTTGATGTTAAATTATTAACAAACTTATTTCTTGCTTTAGTATATATATCCACTAAAGCTTCGTTTTTTAAAAATTTGTTAGATTTTGCAAATTCGTTTTTCCATAATTTCATTATATTATCTATATCATTATCTCTTAATTCTTTTAACAAATTCTATCCCTTCCTATTTAATTAATCTTTAATAGTTTGAAATTTAAATAATCTGCACTTACTAAATTAAATTCTATTCCTTCAATATTTCCAATTACAGCATCTGCATGTGATTTTCCGTGTAAATGTCCATAGTAGCATCTCTTTATATTATATTTTTTTAATGTTTTGAAAAATTCTAAATGACTATTTTCTAATAGTTGTTTTTCAATTATTGGTGGATAATGCATCACTGCAATAATCTCTTTTGTGTCTCCATATTTACTAATTGCTTCTTTTATTGATAGCTCTAGTCTTTGATTTTCTCTGTTGATCATTTTTTTACTATTTTCAGTTTCTTGAAACGTCCACCCTCTAGTTCCAACAAAAACTTTATCTTCAAATTCTATAGAATTGTTATATAAAAATTCTATATTTTCAAACTTATTATTTGCTAAATATTTTTTCATACTTGTAACAGTAGTCCACCAATAATCATGATTTCCTTTTAATAATACTTTTTTACCAGGTAAATCAGTTAAAAATTTAAAATCAAGATATGTATCTTCTAAATAGGTTGCCCATGAAAAATCTCCTGGTAATATAACCATATCATTTTCTTTTACTTTATTTATCCAATCTTGTTTAATCTTCTCTTCATGTTTTTCCCAATTTTTACCAAATATATCCATTGGTTTATCCTGGCTGAAAGATAGATGTAAATCTCCTATTATATATATTGACATTGCATTCTCCTTCTATTCCAATTTTAAATTAGGTATAGCATTCAATGTTAAATTAGATGTTTTTCCATTAATATAATTATAATATCCTGCACTTGCAATCATAGCAGCATTGTCTGTACATAATTTTATATCTGGATAAAAAATTTCATACCCATCTTTTTTTAGTAACTCAAATTTATTTCTTATGTAACTATTTGCTGAAACACCACCAGCTAATGCAATTTTTTTAATTTTTAAGTTTTTAGCAGCTTTTAATGTATTGTCTATTAGCTCTTCGGTAACTGTTTTTTCAAAACTTGCACATAAATCTGCTTTATTAATTTGAGGATCTTTATGATGTAAATTTATTACTGCTGTTTTTATTCCACTAAAACTAAAATCCAAATTCTCAAAATGTGTTTTTGGAAGTTGTATAGTGCATTCTCCTTCTTTTGCAAGTTTGTCCACTTTAGGCCCCCCTGGATATCCTAAACCTATAACCCTAGCTACTTTGTCAAATGCTTCTCCTATTGCGTCATCTCTGGTTTTTCCTAAAATTTCAAATTCTTTATAATTTTTTATATGTACTAAATGTGTATGCCCTCCTGAAATTATTAAACATAAAAATGGTGGCTCTAATTTTTGATTTGTTATATAATTTGCTGCAATATGTCCTTCTATGTGATTTGTTCCTACTAAAGGTTTATTTAGTGCATAACTTAATGCTTTTGCATATGATACACCTACTAGCAGTGCACCTACTAGTCCTGGACCATATGTGCATGCAATTATATCAATATCATTAAATGTTATATTAGCTTCTTTTAATGCTTCCTTTGTAACGTTTGAAATATTTTCTACATGTTTTCTTGATGCAATTTCTGGAACAACTCCTCCAAATTGTGTATGAATTGCTATTTGTGTATTTATAACATTTGAAAGAACTTCTCTTCCATTTTTTACAATTGCTACAGATGTTTCGTCACAACTTGATTCTATTCCTAATGTTATTATATCTTTCATTTCTATCCTTCCCTTTATAAGAGCTATATTGATACTCCAAATATTGTTGCAGTTAGCTTTAATAATCCTGTATAAACAGTTTGTATAGCAGGTGAAATAATTATTCCTGCAATTCCCGTAATCCATATTACTAAAAATATTATATAGAAAATTTGCTCATTATTCATAAACCACATTCTTGCTTTATATGGTAAAAAATGCATTAATACTTTTGAACCATCTAAAGGTGGCAAAGGTATTAAATTGAATAATCCTAGTCCAATATTAATAGCAATTATACTTTGTAATATTGTTAATATAGTTAAAGCAGCTCTCACACTACATGCTGCTAATAATTCGAATTTTATTACAATTATTGTTATTATTGAGAATAATATTGCTAGAATAAAATTTGCAAGTGGCCCTGCAATTGATACAATAGCTTCTGCTTTACTTAAAGAAATGTTTCTGTTAAAATTTCTAGAATCAATTTGAACTGGTCTACCCCATCCAAATCCTAAAAATAGCAACATTATAATTCCTATTGGATCCATATGTTTTAATGGATTTAAAGATAATCTACCTTGTAATTTGGCAGTATCATCACCTAGTTTATATGCTGCATACGCATGTGCATATTCATGAAAAGTTATTGCTATTAAAACTCCTGGTATACTTAAAAGTAGACTTAATATCTCTGCTGGATTTGATAAATATCCCATTACCATACTAAGTACACAAATTCCTAAAAAAATATAAATTATTCTTTTGTCAAAACTAAAAAACATAACCCACCTATCCTTTTTTCTTTATATACATGGTATTATATATTAGATTTGTCAGAAAGTAAAGATTTTAATTGTTCATATTATATCTCATTTCTTTTGCATGCTCTAAAGCATTTTTTGTTATATCTCCGCTTGATATTCTTGCTATTTCTTCTATTACTTCTGCTTCATTTAATAATTTTATAGTAGTAAAAGTTCTTTCATTTTCTACTTTTTTACTTATAAAATAATTATAATCACCTTTTGCTGCAATATTAGCTTGATGCGTTATGCATATTACTTGATGCTTTTTAGAGATTATTTTAATTTTTTCTCCAACAGATTTGGCTGCTTTACCACTTATACCTGTATCAATTTCATCAAATATTAAAATAGGAACTTCATCAGTATCTGCGAGTACAGTTTTTATTGCTAACATTATTCTTGATATTTCTCCTCCAGACGCAATTTTTATTAGTGATTTTTCTTCATCTCCAACATTTGTTGCAATCATAAATTCAATATCATTTAATCCATTTTCGTTAAACTCTGAAGTTTCATCATAATTTATATTAACGTTAAATCTAGCATTTTTCATTTCTAAATCTTTTAGCTCTTTGTTTATTTTTTCATTTAAAATTTTAGAATGTTCTCTTCTTGTTTCATTTAATATTCTTGCTTTTTCTAACATTTGCTTGCTTATTTCTTTTAGCTCTTGTTTTAATTTATTGTTGTGCTCTTCTAAATTTTCTATATTAAATATTTCGTCTTCTACTTCTTTCTGATATGCTAATATTTCAGTTATACTATTTCCATATTTTCTTTTTAAGTCATATATCTCGTCAAGTCTTTCTTCTATTTCATTTCTTCTGCAATCATCAAATGATACATCCTCATTTAGTCCAGATATATCTCTTGCTAGCTCTTGAACATCGTAATATATATTTTTTAGTAATGTTAATTTTTCTTTATATTCGTCATCAATATCTTCTATTTTTTCTAATGCTCTTATTGATGTATTTATTCCATCTATTACAGTTTCACTTAAATTACAATCTACTTCTTTTAGAGATGAATATATTTTTTCAGAATTTAGGATTTTTTTTCTTTCAATTTCTAATGTATCCTCTTCGTCCTCTTTTAGATTTGCATTTTGAATTTCATTTAATTGATATTTTAATAAATCTAACTTTCTTTGTTTTTCTTTTTCATCTCCATAATTTTCTTTTAGATCTTTTTTTATTTCATTATATCTTGTATATAATTTTGTATATTCTGTTTTTTCATTTAGTATTTTTTTCCCTATATAATTATCTAAATATTTTACATGCTCTTGTTTTGACATTATTGTTTGATTATCATTCTGACCATGTATATCTATTATTTTTTTCATAAATTCTTTTAATTCATTTACTGTTACTAACCTGCCATTTATTTTACATGAATTTCTTCCATTTAAATATACTTCTCTACTTACAATTATATTTCCATCAATAGATTGTTCATTTTGTGGTAAATATATATTTAGCTCTACTAAGCAATAATTTTCGCCTCTACGAATAATTTCTTTTGAAAATCGTCCACCACATGCTATATTTAATGAATCTATTATAAGTGTTTTACCTGCTCCAGTTTCTCCTGTTAAAACATTAAATCCATTATTTAGATCAACGCTTAAATCTTCTATTATTCCTATGTTTTTTATGTGTAATGTTGCTATCATATTTACCTCCGTTTGCGAATCTTTGTTTGTATTATATTACTTTTTTGAAATTTGTCAAGCAGTTCATGAAATTTTTATATGTAAAATGGGAAAAGAGAACTGTCCTCTTTTCCCATCAACCTACATTTCGGTACGCACATTAATTGTGTGTGTTATAGAATTCACTTTATCAATAACATAATTAATATAATAATTTTCGTTTCCGTTTTCAACTTTTTTGAATACTTCACTTAAAGATATTGCCATCTTATCTCCTGTTTCTGCATTGTATAATCCATATAGAGAATTTTCTTTATTATATAAAAATACAATTCCATTTATATTTTCTTTCATATTAGGAACGACTACTACGCTTTCACCACTCTGAGCTATTGGGCATCCTATATCTTGATACTGTGGATCAATTAATTTTTTTCCTTCTATATCATATAAACCCCATAAACCATTTTGCTTTACTGGTATATACTTATCATTTAAAATATATTTATTTGAAATATCTGTATATAAATTTTCATCAATTCCAATCTCCTCGAATAATGGATATACTATAATTTTTCCATCTTTATTTATAATACCGTATTTTTCATTATCTTCAATTAAAAAATATTCAAAATTATTATCTATTTCTTTTATATCATCATATTGTGATGTTATATTTTTTTCAACTTCTTGTTTATCTAAATTTAAATATAATATACACTTTTGATTATCATTACTTGTTACAACGCTCAATGTTTTAGCTGCTTCATTAAATTCTATACTTGAATATTTACAACTTGCTACATATGAATTTAATTTTTGCTCATCTGTATAACTTCCAACGCCAAAATTTCCTTCAGAATCTTTTACTATACTCATACCATATTTTAACAACCTTTTATTTATGTAATCATATTCTGTAGAAGATACAATATCATTTCTTCTAGATTTGGCTAGTGTTTCTAAATAATCTAAAGTATAAATAGATATTGTATTTTTCTTAGAGTCATAAGAAATAGATACATTAAATCCAGTTTCTATTGCATCCATACTTGCATATATCATTTCATTAACATATTTAACATTATTATTAAGTGAAAAATATTCATATTTTTTTTCATTATTATTTGTTTTAGAATCTGATTCTTGTTTATTATTTATATTATTTGATTTATCATTATTCTGAGTATCTGTTTCGTCTTTTTTATTAACTATAGCTTTGTATATTTTATTAGAATTTGAGATATATGATGTATATTCATTCTGAATTCTTATTTGGCACTTTGTTTTATCTTCACCTTTTTTCTTATACTCACTATTATAATATTGACAATTTAACAATGTAGATAATCGCTGCACAGATATATATATTTGTCCGTTTTCCTCTATTATTTTACCTTGCTCATCTTTTAAAACTAGTCCTTCTTCTATATTTGTTTGTGAATTTCCATCTATTAAAACTTTTAATTTTTTCGAATCTTTTGTGCTTATATAAACTAATAAAATAATCCCTAAAATAACTAAAAATATTATAGTTTTTATTAATATTTTAAATATTTTTCTTTTTTTCTCTTGTTCATATATTAGTTCTTGTTCATCTATAAGCGTCATTTTTACATCCTTTCTTAAGAAAAAATTAATTTTCTTATATTATTTTGTATAGCCATATTTGCTATAAAACTCATTTTTAAAATTTAATAAATTATCATGCTCTATTTCTAATCTTACTCTTTCCATTAATTTTGATAAAAAATATAAATTATGAATAGATAGTAATCTTACTCCTAATATCTCTTTTGTTTTTACTAAATGTCTTAAATAAGCTTTTGTGTAGTTTTTACATGTATAACAATCACATTCCGAATCAAGTGGTGTAAAGTCTCTTTCATATGTTGCATTTCTAACAACTACTTTTCCATTCCATGTCATAGCTGTACCATTTCTTGCTATTCTTGTAGGTAATACACAATCACACATATCAATTCCTGCAAGAGCCGCTTCTATTAGATAATCTGGAGTTCCTACTCCCATTAAATATCTTGGTTTGTCTTTTGGCATTTTTGGTGCTGTATATCTTAATATATCTAGAAACTCTTCTTTAGGCTCACCTACACTTATTCCTCCTATTGCATATCCTGGAAAATCCATTGCAACTAAATCTTCTAAGCTCTTATCTCTTAAATCTTTATAAAATCCACCCTGAATAATTCCAAACAAACCTTGTTTTTCTGTATTTTTGTGTGCAGCCTTACATCTTGTAGCCCATCTTGTTGTTCTTTCCATTGATTGTTTTGTATATTCATATGTTGCAGGATACTCAACACATTCGTCAAATGCCATTATTATATCTGCACCTAAATCATTTTCTGTTTCCATTACACTTTCTGGAGAAAAGAAATGTTTACTTCCATCTAAGTGAGATTTAAATTCTACACCTTCTTCTGATATTGTTCTTAAATCGCCTAAACTAAATACTTGGAATCCTCCGCTATCTGTTAAAATAGCTCTATCCCAATTCATAAATTTGTGAAGCCCTCCTGCTTCTTTTACTAATTTACTCCCTGGTCTTAGGTATAGATGATATGTATTTGATAGTATTATCTTTGCATCAATCATATCTTTTAATTCATCTGGTGTCATTGATTTTACTGTAGCTTGTGTTCCAACTGGCATAAATACTGGCGTTTGTATATCTCCATGTGGTGTATGTATTATTCCTCTTCTTGCTCCAGTTTGTTTGCATTCATGTAATAATTCATATGTTATTGCTTGAGTCATTACTTTTACCTCTTTTCTTTAATTCTTTGGCTATTTTTATTTATCGTTTTATAAATTTATATTTTATTCAATGAGCATTGCGTCTCCAAAGCTAAAAAATCTATATTTTTCTTTTACAGCTTCATTGTATGCATTTAATATAAATTCTCTTCCTGCTAGTGCAGATACTAACATTACTAAAGTTGACTCTGGCAAGTGAAAATTTGTAATTAAACTATCAATACATTTGAATTTATAACCTGGATAAATAAAAATATTTGTATCACCTTCGATTTCTTTTACAAAGCCATTTTCATCTGCAACAGATTCTAATACTCTACATGATGTTGTTCCAACAGCTATTATTCTTCCCCCATTTTTTCTGGTATTATTTATTTTTTCAGCATCCTCTTCTTTTATATAATAATGTTCTGTATGCATATCATGATCTTCTATGTTTTCTTCTTTTACAGGTCTAAATGTACCAATTCCTACATGTAATGTTACATTTGCAATTTCTACTCCTTTTGCTTTTATTTTATTTAATAATTCTTCTGTAAAATGAAGACCTGCTGTTGGTGCTGCTGCAGATCCGTCATATTTTGCATATACAGTTTGATACATTTCTTTTTTTTCTAATTTTTCTTTTATATATGGTGGTAATGGCATTAATCCTATCTGATCTAATATTTCATTAAATATTCCTTCATAATAAAATTTTACTTTTCTATTTCCACCTTCTATTTTTTCTAACACTTCTGCTTTTAATAATCCATTACCGAAAACAACATTTACGCCTGGCATTAATTTTTTACCTGGTTTTACCATTACTTCCCAAATGTCTCCTTCAATTCGGTTTAACAATAAAAACTCTACTTTTGCTCCGGTTTCTTCCTTAATTCCATACAATCTTGCTGGAATTACCTTTGTATTATTTCTAACTAAGCAATCTCCTGGTTTCAAATAATCTAATATATCTTTAAAAACCTTGTGCTCTATTGTTTTATTTTTTTTATTTAGTACCATTAGTCTTGCTTCATCTCTTTTTTCTATTGGGACTTGGGCTATTAGCTCTTTTGGTAACTCGTAATTAAAGTCTGATAATTTCATTTTTATTTCAAATCCTTTCATTGTTTTATATATTAGCTTATATTGTGTTTGTTAATAACAATTTCGTTTTTTCTATCATATTTTTAGGTTCATCAAAATCGGTTAATTTTTTACTATTAATAAAATTAGTTTCATTTACCGGTTTATATTTATATATTTCTGGATTTAAACCAACATATTCACTATTGTTTGGTATTTCCAACTTCATATAATCTTTATACCAATTATATAAACTGTTTAATTTTTCTTCTTTATATCCATATTTTTTATTATCATGTAATGCAGGTACTTTATATCCATATTCTTCAGAGTTTCGCTCTAAGGTATGTAAGAATTCATGAATGAATACTTCCTCTGGGAACTGATTTATTCTTTCGTTATATATAAACTCATAACTTTTACTAGAAGTTGGCATTCTGATATTAGAATATCCTATTCCTTTATATTCCATTCCACCCAAACCAATCCATTGATTGATTGGTATTTTTGAATTTTCATCAGTTAATCTTGCACATATAAATATATGGTCATATTCTTTTTCTGATAAATACGAATTTATTTCATTTGATATATCTTCTGGACTTATATAATATCCTTTATTTTCATCATATGAAAGTGTTTTAATTGGATTGTCAATTTCTATAATATCACATGATGCAGTCATTAGATTATTGGAAAATTCCGCACATGTTGTTTTAAATCTATCTATACAATTATATAATTGATTAATATCTTCTTCTGACATTGTATATTTATAATTTCCTTCAGTTAAATTTACATCTGTATTTTTAAATATAAAACAAGCAAAATTCCAATTATTATCTGAGTCTAAATTTCCTTCTTCTATTTTTAAGTCTGAAAACCATGCCGTTCCTTTTACGTTTCCATTATCCACATCTCCACCCAACATAAATCCAATTTCTAGCTCTTCTTTTTGTTTTGAATTAAATATTAGGGTCACTTTTTGCCAATCATTGCTTCCTATTATGCTTTCTGTTTGTTCTAAAGAATTTAATATACTTATTTTTGCTCCACTATTATCTATTGTTTTATCTAATACTTCTACATTTTCAGTTTTAATCATACAAGTAATTTTATATGGTGTATTTTTACTTACTTTTATTTTCTTATAAAATGCTGAATTGTTGTAATCTCTATTTTCTATTTTATAACTGTTTGTGTTAAAATATTTTTCTTTACTATCTCTAGAAAAAATTGTTTTATCTTTTACAGTTGCTGCTTTAGTAAAATAGCCATAATAAAATTTATCATTTGCAATATTAAATATCATTAATGATACTAAAATTACTATTAATACAAAAAATGTATTTTTTATAAATTTTTTCATATTTCCTCCAACAATCATTATGTTATCTATTATACTAAATTTTCCGTGAAATTACAACACTTTTATGTTAATTATATTTTTGATTTTGTGTCATTGGGGACGGAGCCAAAAATTAAAGTTGTCATAATTTTTAATTAATGCACACTAGGAACGCTAAAAATGTGCATTTTTTTTCTAATTGATGCTCATTGCTTGAAGAGATTATTGACAACAAATTGGAGTTTGTTTGTGTGATTAACATTTGAGAAAGTGCTTTTAAATAAACCGTCTTGAGCAGTTGATATATGTAATTTCGAAATAATTAATGGCTCCTTACATAATTTAAGAAATTACATATATCAACTGCTCAAGTCGGCTTATTTTAAGCACATTTTCAAAATTAATCAGCCATGCAAACGCTAATTTGTGTCAAAACTCTCCGTCTATTGAATCTTATGACAACTTTAATTTTTTGCCCCGTCCCCATTTGGACATTGATAAAAAAAGACATTTCTTAATTTGAAATGTCTTTTCTTATTACAAAATTTAACTTATTTAGATATTGATAATATCTTATATTTAACAAGCCCTGCTGGTGCTTCTACATCTATAGTCTGATTCTTTTTTGCTCCTAATAAAGCTTTTCCAATTGGAGATTCATTTGATATTCTATTTTGTGATAAATCTACCTCTGTTGATCCTACTATTGTATATGAGATTTCTTCATCAAATTCTATATCTAATAGTTTAACTGTATTTCCAATTTGTACTGTTTTTGTATCTATTTCTGATTCATTAATTATTTTGGCATATCTTATTTTATTTTCTAGTTCACCAATTAGAGCCTCATTTTCTGCTTGTGCATTTTTAGCTTCATCATATTCTGAATTTTCTGATAAGTCTCCAAATCCTAATGCTATCTTTATTCTTTCTGATATTTCTGCTCTTTTTTCTGTTTTTAAATATTCTAATTCTTTTTCTAAATTATTAAACCCTTCCTGGGTTAATATTACTTCTTTATTTTCTTCCATATAAATCCAGTCCTTTCTTAGTTATTAATTGCAAGTTTAAATTTAAACCTCTTTATAAATCCAACATATCTTAATCCTTTTTGCCTTATTTGTCAAGCATTATTATTTTTTTTTAATTCATTATCTAATATATATCTATTGCTCCCTGTTAAATGTATAATTTCACATTTGTTATTTATATAATTCGCCTTAAATTCTTTATAGTTCATATTAATTATATTACTTTCGTATAATATATTTTTATCAAAATCTTGTAGATTTAAAATACTATTTTTTTCACAATTATAATTTATTATTATATTTTCAATAATTGTTCCATGAAAACTATTTTTCATCTTCAATTTTTTTGTATTTAAATTTATTATAATTGCATTTCTATTTAAATTAAATTTTTCAAAAAACTCTTCATCATAATCAAAGTTTACAATTAATTCAGCTGTTTTTAAACTTTTTTTAGTATTGTTTGACATCGAATAAATTATTTCTTCATTATTTTCCAATTTTTTATCTAATCTTTTCATTTTTTTTATTTTATCTGTAACTATATTTATACACTTAAACTTTGTTGCTAAATCCATTATTATATCTTTATTTTTATCATCATTTATAGTTATATATAATGCATCTAATATCATTTTTTTATTTTTACATATATATATATAATCTAATATCTCTATAATTAAATTCTTCATCAAAAATTTT
>ENA-UOJD01001701-UOJD01001701.1-human-gut-metagenome-genome-assembly--contig:-P48-NODE-1701-length-21036-cov-4.288594_pt1 | contig 21036 bp, 17 predicted proteins | sample MGYA00242342_ERZ723889 | MGnify/ENA metagenome assembly ERZ723889
GGGAGGAGAGGCTTCCAACTATCCGGGGCGTTGCCTGGCGATCGACGAAATCCATAATGTCATCGATATCCTCGAAAAACTGGAAAACGACGAACTGACAGATATCGACTTTCTGGAATTGAGGGCATGCGACCATTCCTGTGCCGGAGGAGCACTGGCGATCAACAACCGTTTTCTCACCATCGAAAGATTACAGAAACGGATGGAGAACTATATCAAATACAACTACATCTCCATCAACAAAATGCCCCGGTACAAGGATTTTCTGGTAAGACAAATGCAACTGAGCGGTGAAATTCCACCCCGGTCGATCGAAAAACTGGATGAAGACTTGTCGATTGCTTTTCAGAAAATGGAAAAAATAACCCGCATTATGAAGGTTTTACCTCAGATAGACTGCGGGGCTTGCGGCACACCCTCCTGTCAGGCTTTGGCTCAGGATGTCGTGCAAGGGAAGGCCAAACTCAACCAATGTATATTCATGCAAAAAATCCTCACCCGGGAAGGGTTGCTTACCCCGGAAGAATCGATGGAATTATCGGCCAAAGTTTGGGGAATCGGAAAATTTGAGAAGAACGAAGAATAAAAATAAAAAAATAAAGATATGACAGTCAGAGAATTGGCAACACTACTAAAATTAGAAATCTGCTGTGGTGCGGCAGGACTGGACAAAGAGATCAAAGGCGGATATACCTCCGATTTACTGAGCGATGTGATGGGTAACGCCCGGGAAGGAAACATCTGGATCACTCTCCAGACTCATAAAAATATCATGGCCATCGCTTCTCTGAAAGAACTGGCAGCCATTGTCCTGGTCAAAGGTTACCGACCGGAAGAAGATACCGTTTCCGAAAGCGAAGCAGAAGGCATACCTATCTTAAGTACTCCCAGACAGACATTCGAAATGACAGGCGAGATTTACAAACTCCTCCAGAAAAAGGGGCAGTAAAATGGACATTCGGGCCGACCTCCATATTCATACCGTCCTTTCCCCTTGCGGAGATCTGGAAATGAGTCCGGAGAATATTCTGCATTTTGCCCAAGTCCAAGGACTGAATATGATCGGAATCACTGATCACAACTCCACCCGCCAGGCACCGATAATCCGTGATTATGGGAAAACGAAAGGTATATTCGTCCTTACAGGTGCTGAAATCTGCAGTAAAGAAGAAGTGCATGCCCTGACTTTTTTCGAAACCGACGAACAGCTTACTATTTTTCAGCATTACCTGGATGTACATCTACCCGATATTCCGAACAACCCGGAAAAATTCGGCTTCCAGGTTGTCGTCGATCCGGAAGAACAGATCATTTACGAAGAACCCAAACTATTGATTTCTGCCTTGAACCAATCGCTGGAAGAAATTGCACATAAAGTCAGGCAACTCGACGGCATTTTCATTCCGGCCCATATCGACAAACCCTGTTTCAGTATTCTTTCACAATTAGGATTCGTCCCGCCGGATTTACGTTATGATGCCCTGGAGCTCGGTAGTCGTACCTCTCCTTCGAAATTCCTGTCCGGCCATCCCGAACTGAAATCCGCCTCTTTCATCCAGTCCTCGGATGCCCACTATCCCGGGGACATCGGAAAAATACATACCCAACTGAAAATAGAAGATTTTTCCTTCAAAAACATCCGGCAATCTATCCGGAATTTAATTACGTAATTTCACTCCTGCAATCGTTGTAATTTTATGAATTTAAATTAAATTTGAGGCCAGAAATAAATATTTAAAGTTTATCATCCCAATAAGTTAAAGAATATAACCTATTCATGAAAGATTTGTCCTCTCATATGATGGATATCGTCCAGAATTCTATCCGGGCAGAGGCTTCGTGGATTCAGATCCGGAAATGCAAAGATCCGGAGGCAGATCTCTTTCTTATTGAAATTCAGGATAACGGTTGCGGTATGGATGAGGCGACCTTGGCAAGGGTCAGGGATCCTTTTTTTACCAGCCGGACAGTGCGCAAAGTGGGTCTGGGAATTCCCTTGCTCCAGCAAAATGCCGAACGAACCGGAGGAAAAGTTAGTATCGTCTCACAGCCGGGTCAAGGAACTACTCTCACAGCCCGTTTCGGTCATTCCCATCTGGACCGTCCTCCTTTGGGAGATGTAGCAGAGACGCTTACGCTATTGGCAGCCGCCAATCCGGCCATCCATTTCAGCTACAATCATACGACTCCCAGCGGTACATACCGGTTCGATACCCAAGAGATCATACAGGTGCTGGAAGGTGTACCTTTGGGACATCCCGAAATTCTTCCGGCCATACAAAATTTAATCCGGGAGAATCTCAAAAAAATACATGCCGGTCAAAGCATGTCCATCAGGCAATCATAAAATCAATTATCACCTAATAACAGCTATATGGAAAAAATAAAATCACTCGCCGACCTGAAAAAAATCAGGGATAACGTTCAATCGAAAATCGAGCTGCGCGAAAAAAGCGAGCATCCTGAAAATCTGATTCAGATCAAAGTCGCCATGGCCACTTGTGGAATTGCAGCAGGTAGTAAGGAAACGATGAATTACTTTCTGAACAATCTTGAAAAAAACGGTATTCAGGCCGTAGTCACTCAAACCGGCTGTATGGGTTACTGCTTTGCAGAGCCCACGGTAGAAATTACCAAACCGGGAAAAGAACCGATCGTATTCGGTCATGTCAACTGTGCTAAAGCAGAAGAGATCATCCAGAAATACCTGAAAAACGACGAATTGGTCGAAGGGATTATCCCGGTTAATTACCAAAGTATCTGATTCTATAACGTGCTAAATATTTTCAACTATTAATCGATAAACAACCCCATCTATGAGTTATAAAATGCATATTCTTGTCTGTGGAGGGACCGGTTGTCGTGCGTCAGCCAGTAAAAATATCATCTGCCGACTGGAAGATTGTCTGAAAGAACGTGCTCTGGAAGACGAAGTACAGGTCATCGCTACCGGCTGTTTCGGTTTCTGTGAGAAAGGTCCTATTGTCAAGATCATGCCTGACAATACCTTTTATGTACAGGTAAAACCGGAAGATGCCGAAGAAATCGTCAACGAACACATCATTAAAGGCCGCAAGGTAGAACGGTTATTATACAAAGAACCGTCAAAAAAAGTGACGGTCAGCGATTCCAAACACATGGAATTTTATAAAAAGCAATTACGCATCGCTTTGCGTAACTGTGGTTTTATCGATCCGGAAAACATCGAAGAATGTATCGGTCGTGACGGTTACAGTGCTTTAGCCAAATGTCTGACAGAGATGACTCCGGAAGCGGTTATCGACGAAATCAAACGATCCGGATTACGTGGACGGGGTGGCGGCGGTTTCCCTACCGGTCTGAAATGGGAATTTGCCCGCAAATACCAGGCCGATCAAAAATATGTCGTTTGTAATGCCGACGAAGGGGACCCGGGAGCTTTTATGGACCGTTCGATTATGGAAGGGGATCCGCACTCCGTGATCGAAGCCATGGCTATTTGCGGTTACAGCATCGGTGCCAGTAAAGGACTGGTATACATCCGGGCAGAATATCCTCTGGCCATCGAACGGCTTCGTATCGCGATCGAACAAGCTGAAAAATACGGGCTGCTGGGAGAAAATATTCTCGGTACCGATTTTTCTTTCCATATAGAAATCCGTTATGGTGCAGGTGCTTTTGTCTGTGGAGAAGAGACCGCTTTGATCCACTCGATGGAAGGACACCGGGGCGAGCCCACGACCAAACCTCCTTTCCCGGCAGAATCGGGCTATTTGAATAAACCGACGAATGTCAATAACGTCGAAACACTGGCCAATATTCCTGTCATTCTCAACAAAGGAGCCGACTGGTTCGCTTCTATCGGAACAGAACGTTCGAAAGGGACCAAAGTATTTGCATTAGCCGGTAAAATCAATAATGTGGGCCTGATCGAAGTGCCTATGGGTACTACTCTCCGGGAAGTCATTTATGAAATCGGGGGAGGAATCAAAAACGGTAAAAAATTTAAAGCCGTACAAACCGGAGGTCCTTCGGGCGGTTGTCTCACAGAGAAACATCTGGATACTCCGATCGATTTCGACAACTTGCTGGCAGCAGGTTCGATGATGGGATCCGGTGGCATGATCGTCATGGACGAAGACGATTGTATGGTTGCTGTCGCCAAGTTCTATCTGGAATTTATCGTCGAAGAATCTTGTGGAAAATGTTCTCCCTGCCGGATCGGCAACAAACGGTTATTGGAAATTTTAACCCGGATCACCGAAGGGAAAGGCACGATGGAAGATCTCGACAATCTCCGTAACCTGAGCCAAGTGATTAAAGATACGGCTCTTTGCGGCTTGGGACAGACTTCTCCCAATCCGGTACTGTCTACACTGGAACATTTCTATGACGAATATGTCGCTCACATCCGGGATCACAAATGTCCTGCCGGAAAATGTAAGGCGTTGTTATCTTTCCGTATCGACCCGCAACTATGTGTAGGATGTACCCTCTGTTCACGTAATTGTCCGGTAGATGCAATCATCGGCGAACGGAAAGAAGCCCATTTCATCGACACGACTAAATGTATCAAATGCGGTACTTGTAAAGATAAATGTAAATTTAATGCGATAAGTGCCGGATAACCGAAGTATAACAGCCCATAACGAAAAAACATGGAACAAAATATAACTCTGCAAATAGATAATCATATCGTAGAGGTGGCCAAAGGAACGACGATTCTCGAAGCAGCCCGGGGAGTAGGTATTCAAATCCCCTCCTTATGCTATATGAATCTGAAAGACATGTGTATCACCAACCTTCCGGCTTCCTGCCGTATTTGTGTCGTCGAAATCGAAGGACGGAGAAACCTGGCTCCGGCCTGTGCTACCCGTTGTGAAAACGGCATGAAGGTAAAAACCAGTAGCCTCAGGGTGCTCAATGCCCGGAAAACCGTACTGGAATTAATTCTCTCGGACCACCCCAACGATTGCCTGATCTGTCCGAAATCCGGGAATTGCGAATTACAAAACCTGGCCGTTAAATTAAAAATCCGCGAGATACCCTTTGCCGGTGAGCGGAATATTCTCCCGATAGAGACCTCTCCGTCGATTGTCCGCGATATGAGCAAATGTATTTATTGCCGTCGTTGTGAGATGATGTGTAATGAAGTGCAAACCGTAGGGGCACTCGGTGCTGTAAACCGTGGTTTCATTTCAACGATAGCTCCGGCTTTCGACGAACCTTTGTCCAATTCAGCCTGTACCTTCTGTGGTCAGTGTGTCGCCGTATGTCCGGTAGGAGCACTGACCGAAGTCGACCATACGAATCGGCTGATCAGCGATCTGAGTAATCCGAAAAAAACCGTTATCGTACAGACGGCGCCGGCAGTACGGGCTGCACTCGGCGAGGAATTCGGTTTAACACCCGGTACTTCTGTTACCGGAAAGATGGTAGCTGCTTTAAGACAATTGGGCTTCGACAAAGTGTTCGACACCGATTTCGCTGCCGATCTGACCATTATGGAAGAAGGAAGCGAATTACTGGATCGGTTGACCCGTTATCTCAAGGGTGATAAAGACGTATGCCTCCCTATTCTGACTTCTTGTTGTCCGGCCTGGGTCAATTTCTTCGAACATCAGTTCCCCGATATGCTGGATATCCCGTCGACCGCACGTTCACCCCAACAAATGTTCGGTGCTATCGCTAAAAACTATTGGGCAGAAAAGATGAACATTCCCCGGGAAGATTTGATCGTTGTATCTATTATGCCTTGTCTGGCTAAGAAATACGAATGTGCCCGGGAAGAATTCGCAACACAGGGAGATCCCGATGTCAATTACTCTCTTTCTACCCGGGAACTGGCCAGTCTGATCAAACGGGCCAATATCGATTTCAACAGCCTGGCGGACGAAGATTTCGATCATCCTCTGGGAGAATCTACAGGTGCCGGAGTAATCTTCGGAGCTTCGGGTGGTGTGATGGAAGCAGCATTGCGAACAGCTTACGAACTTTATACCGGAAAAACACTCGACAAAGTAGATTTCAAAGAAGTACGGGGTCTGGAGAACATAAAAAAAGCAACTATTAAACTCAACGGAGTAGAACTCCATGTCGGTATTGCTCATGGATTGGGAAATGCCCGTAAACTTTTGAATGAAATCCGGGAAGGAAAATCCGAATTCCATGCAATCGAAATCATGGCTTGTCCCGGTGGCTGTATCGGAGGAGGAGGCCAACCTTTACATCATGGCAATTCGGCTTTATTAAAAGCCCGCAGCCAGGCCCTCTATCAGGAAGACGAGCATAAACCGCTACGGAAATCTCATGAAAACCCGGATATTATCAAATTATATGAAGAATATCTCGGAAAGCCGTTGAGCGAAAAAGCCCATCATTTATTACATACCCACTATTTTAATAAAGCAACCCATTAATTGAAAACTATGAGCGAAATACAATTACCTCAGCATAAAATAGACAAGTTACTCGAAATCTGTGATGCTCATGGAAACCAGCCGGGAGAACTGATCAATATTCTGCATAAGGCTCAACATCTTTTCGGATATCTTCCGGCAGAAGTACAACGAATTGTTGCCGACAAGCTGAATATTCCGGTATCTAAAGTATATGGAGTAGTTACCTTTTATTCATTCTTTACAATGACCCCCAAAGGTGAACATCCGATTTCCGTATGTATGGGAACCGCTTGTTATGTCCGGGGAGCTGAAAAAGTACTGGATGAATTTAAACGGATATTGAATATCAATGTAGGCGAAACGACTCCCGACGGTAAATATTCTCTGTCCAGCCTACGTTGTGTCGGGGCTTGCGGCCTGGCTCCCGTCGTGTTGATCGGCGAAAAAGTATTCGGACGCGTTGTTCCGGGTGACGTAGAAAAAATACTGAAAGAATTAGATTAGAACCTTTTATGATCGCTTAAAATCCACAGTACTCCGGAAATGGAATCCTGTGGATTTTTACATATTAGCACATCCATATACTTATTTTTTTATTTCTTTTTGCTTACATATTATAGCTTATCATTGTCATCTCCACTTCAATTTGAATTATATCCTGTTTTTCAAACAGATTTATCAATTATAATTTGGTTATTTTATCTAATTTCTTTAATTTTATAGTGGTTGTACTCCTTGCATTCTTCTCTCCTGAATGCTGCTTGTTTTAATTATTTCATTAAAAATTTTTCACCATGAAACGCATGATTTATATCTTAGCGGTAGTTATGGCTGTCGGTTGTCATCGTTCGATGGCCCCCTGGCCTGGTGACGGTGACAAACAAGATGTCGCCATGTATGTCAGAACACGTAGCCTGTCTGGCATTACAGCTTCTCCCTCAGTGTATCAGTTTTTTGTTTACGATCAGGTTCATTCCAGCATGAGCCGGTACAGTGTCAATCCCGAAAAAGAGGACAATAATGTCCTTCACCTGAAGCTTTTTCCCGGCACATATACCGGCTATTGTGTTACGAATGCCGAAGAAACCGAAAATTGGGAATATGCCGATAATCTTCCGCCCGGCGAAATATTCCTGAAATCGGGTAAAACAGAAACCGGAGATCATCTACTCGGGCAAAGTGATTTCACCGTGGCCCAGGACGGCGACAACAGCGCCGTTTTCGACCTCAACCGAAAAGTCGGAATGTTGAGAGTGATCATCGAGAATATTCCCGAATGGTTAACCGATTTACAAATCAATCTGAGTAATATCTCTCAAAAGATGAGTCTGACCGGAGAATATAAAGGCGATTGTTCTATCACTAAAAATATCGGTTTGCCGGACGAGGACGGTACTTCAGTGACGACTTTGCTGGTATTTCCCCCAAAAGAAAAGGCTATTCTGACCCTTTCTTCCAATTCAATGGTATTTGTCACTCCGGAGCATCCCATCGAATCCATATTAGCCAACCGGATAACGGAGATCAAAGCTATTTTCAAAGACCCGGCAGCCACCAGCGAGTTGGATATCACCACCCGACTCGCAGATTGGGATGAAACGATCCTGCAGGAAGTGGATTGGGAAGTCGACAAGCCCCAAGGTCCCTGCACAGGCGCAGGCAATGGAACGAACCTCGTTCTAAACGGAAGCTTTGAAAGCAATTTTATTGACGATCTTCCCGATCACTGGAATGCAGATGTTTCCAGTAAAGAATATACTCCCCGGATAGTCAGCGTCACATCTCCGACCCAAGAGGGAAGTAAAGCGGTAAGAATAGAAGGTAAAACTTACCTCTATCAGGACATTCCTGTGACGGGTGGTCAATGTTACCAATTGAAGATGTATGTCAATGCACCCGCTCACGAGGTCAAATGGCGTAGCTGGTGTACCTGGATGAAAGGCAGTAAAAACCTGCCTTCGGACGCCCTTCACTCTCCGAGTTATCAATACGAGACTTCGGGCTATACCGATGTCTATGCAGGAAAGGTATTCCGCGCCCCGGCAGACGCCACCAAGCTCCGGGTAGAAATCCGTAATTACATGGATCCGGTCGAAGGTAAAGGGCTATACGTCGATGCCATCCGTGTGGAAGCCGTCGATTAGCTTTCTCCCACCATCCGGGCCGGGTCGCCCCAACGATCGAACTCCTCTGCCGTAACCTCTCCCGACCCGATCGTAGCCTGCCGCAAGGTAATTCCTTCGCGGTGGGCTTTCTGCGCTATCGTTGCCGCCTTATAATACCCGATGTACGGATTCAAAGCTGACACATCCTTCCCCCGGTAAACGGGCACTATACAAGAAATTACGGGTCAAAATTCTTTCATCTTCTCCCCATACAATTCTTTCTTTTTCAAGAATTTCCGAATGAATAAAACGTACGATTAAATTGGATACAATCAAATATTAAAAAATAAATTTTACATCTTATTTTAACCGGGAATTATTTTCGATAAATCATTCATAATCAATGTAAAAGTTATTTTTCACGTTGTACTTTTCGTTTTTTATTTCGAAGAATTTATTATCCGGTTAATCGTACCTTTGACTTTGTGATTATTTTCACCATTTTTTAAGCACTTAGGATATAAAATCTATATGGGAGATGTCATTGACGATAGGCCTTTAATTCTTGTAGCAGAGGATAATGCGAGTAATTATCTGTTGATCGAGATCCTTTTAAAGCATACCTATCGCTTGATTCATGCGCAAAACGGACGAGAAGCCGTAGCGTTTTTTCAAAGCCATCATCCTCAGCTTATTTTGATGGATATCAAGATGCCCGAAATGAATGGGTATGAAGCCACTTCGGAAATCCGTAAATCATCGGCCGATATTCCCATTATCGCCGTAACGGCTTATGCTTTCACCGAAGATGAAAAAAGAATTCTGGAAAACGGTTTCAACGGTTACTTATCAAAACCGATAAAAGCACAAACTCTATTACAAAAAATAAAAGAATTTCTCAATTAGTCTATCCAGATTATCCATTCATACCCAGATAAAAACAAAGCTTCCTCCTGGTCGGTTATCCGGAAATCACCACACGTTGCTTTTACCTCATTTATCTTATAAAAATACATATAAATACGAGAAGCTTTCTCATTTTTAAGTAATCGTCTACAATTCAAGTTCTTGCAAAATATGTCCTTTCGTATCCAATACTTTCAATTTCAACATATCTCCTTTCCTTGTTAACGTCATGACGGTAGCTTCGTCCAATTCATACCCTCCACCGACCACTACGGGGCAAGGATTACCCAGACTGCCAGCCGGATGGTAAGCATAAACGTGGATATGTGCATTCAACGATACATCAACAGGATTTTTTTTCAGCAAATCGCCCCATAATTCCCGGCAAGGCGTGTAATCGGTCTCGTTTCCCCAAAGCGGAATATGATGCACCAACACTTTTTTCCCGGCCTGCCGAAAGGCTTTCGAATGCAATTCCCGCCGTAAAAATTCCGTCTGTTCATCTCTAAAGCCACTGAAATCGTTCAATCCGTAATACACCCAATGCTCATCCGTTTTGTCTTCTCCGCAATCGAGCAGAACAAACCGGGTATCTCCCCAATTGAAAGCACCGTAAGTCTTCTCGCCCATATAGTACAACAACCGTCTCAGGTGAAGAGAATACGCATTGCGTATTTCGTGATTGCCTCGCAGATAAAAGACAGGTTTTTCCGCAGCTCCGACCAAGCTATGATAAAACGAGAATGCCTTCACAACCTCATCTTCATCTCCCGGAGCATCGAGCATATCGCCATTGAAGATCACAAAATCATAGTCTATCCCTTTTATCTGTTCGCACAAGGCTGCCATTGTCTGAAACTCCTGATGAATATCATTGAAAACAAGAGCAGTAAAACCGGTTTTCCGCTCGCCGGGCACCCGGAAAGAATAAAACGGCGAAACAGCCGTATTGCCGAAGGTTTTGCTATACGCTGCATATTCCAGGATTTCCCGGGAACAAACCCGGTAATAATAGGTCTTGCCGGCTTCCAGATTTTCCAGGCGGATTTTGTGGATATGATTGTTACAAACGGCCTGTCCGTCGAGCATCGTCCGGGCTTTCTCCAACTCCAGGGTATCCGTACCGTATTCCACCCAGCTGTATACTGGAACATGAGTCAGCCAGCTGACCGTAACTCCACGTTCTGTCAGGCTCTGCAGCCAAGGCTCTGTCCGGAAAATCTGTCCTGCCGGAGTTTTCTGCCGGGCATATCCTCCCGCACATAAAAAGAAAAACAAGAATACACAACAAATCGTTCTCATACTTTTCGAATTTATAATTAAACAGGGAGCGACAACCCGTCGCCCCCCTTACAAATACCTTCCCGGCATCATTCACCGCAAAGCGTTTCCAGCAGCAGATCAAGAGCAGCTGCCCGCGCTTCTTTCTGTACGATTTTACCTTCACCGTCGATGACTAAGGAAAACGGTATACCGTGCAAGCCATAAGCCGTCCCCACATCATTCCCCTTACCGTCTTTCACAGCCCGCAATTGCAGATAACCGGGCTGATCCTCTTCCATCGCCTTCCTCCACTCGGCATCCTCCTTATCCCAGGATACGGCAATAATGTTGAAGCGGTCGCCGTATTTTTCCTGTACCATTTTCAGATGCGGAATCTCCACCCGGCAATGCCCGCACCACGATGCCCATACTTCCAGCATGTTATATTGGCCGGGTTTTACATAATCGGAAAACATACCTTCCTTACCGTTCATATCCACCACCTTAAAGTCGACATAAGGTTTTCCCTTGCCCAGCTTGTAACGTTCGGCAATCCTGCTTTCCAATGCCTGATACCCTTTCAGACTTTTCAATGCAGGCGACAACAGTTTCATCCATTCCCTGATTTGCTCTTCCGAGTATTTATCCGACAGTACGTCAGCGAATACTTTGAGAGCCACCGGAGAATCCGGATGTACCTTGATAAAATCGAGCCGGCATTCGACGATCCGCTCCTCCAGAGCCTCACTCTCTTTTTCCACCTCAATCCCCGGAGCGATGCACTTTTCCGAAAATCCACCTTCGTACAAATATCCCGTATATACGCCCCACATTTTAGCCTGCAGTTCATTCCGTTTTTCATATAACGGATCTATCTGTTTTTCAAAAGTTTTATAGAGATCTTCCGACTGCGACCCTGCAATCTGCAATTCAGACAAATCTTTCCAATCCCCGTCGACCCGAATATCCGAATTCTCGACGAACAGGTCAAAGGCTTTACCTCCCCACTGTCCGTCCCTCTTTTCAATAGAGATCTCGGCCTGAAACGGCTCAGCCGTTTGTCCTTCAAAACAGAAAATTCCGTCTTTAACCACCGTCGAATCGACTTTTTCCATGCCATTCCGCAAAACGACCGCCACGCCGTCTTCCACTCCGGCAATCCTGGCCGTAATCTTATATCCCGCTTCGGATTTGCAAGCAGCCATACTCAACAAACAGGCCACTCCTATTGCGATATGTTTCATTCTCATCATTTTTTCATTTTATCAATTAATAAATCCAATCTCCCAAACCTGCCATACACATTGACACGATTTTCCCTTCCACTTCCATCGGCTCTGCCAATTCCTCCTTTGCATTCGCCGCACTGAATTCATGAATATAGCTTTTCGTCCCGTCGTAAGCTGCCACAAATATACGATCTTGTTCATAATCGAACATCAGGGCAGTTACTCGTCCTTCCAGTCCGGGTGTCCACTCCTCCACATTACTTGTCGCAGAAAAGAAATAACGAACCACACGATTTCCCTTGGAAACATACCAATAATCCATATCACTCAACAGACACTTGCTGTCTTCCTCCATCACGGCCGATCTGACCGCTTTTTCTTTATGATTATAAACATACCAATATTGCGTCCAATATTCATCATGTTCCTCTATCGTCTCTAATTCATAATAATGTTCCATCCCTGTCGACGGATCATACAGCACGGGAAAGAGGGTTCTATCACCGTTCACGGCAAAGGCCCGATAAGTTTGTCCTTCCGTATCCAGGGAGTCAATCGGCGACATTCTATCGAATTTCAAAGGATTATCTGTGTTCTTCAACATGACAAACTGCTGACTTACCTCATCGTATGCGTAATTTTGTGTCGAAGCGAGCGAACCTCCTCCAATCCAACTGAACCGGGTATTCTCTATTTCGGCAGGTGCATACAAGGTCTTATTATCACTGTAATTGAAAGTAAACACCCTACCTTCCCGGTCCAACACCGTTCCCCCCATATCGTCATTGTAGAAAACCGGCTCAAAAGATCCCGAATAATTCTCAATGGATGACTCATTCCAATACTGTTCCAACAACAAAGTCTCCTCGTTCAACAAACTGATCTTTCTATCGCCCTCCTGACAAAGCACCACTAAACCGGAAGAACTAACTTTCATCCAATCATAATAGGAAAGTTGCACCGGTTTTTTCCCCAGGATTCCTAAATCCGGATTACACAACTCAAACAAATTGTCCATCATAGGGGCATTCTCTTTATCCCTGCGCTGCATCGACAATTTGGCTGTACCGTCTGCCGTTTCACTCAACACATACAGACCAATCTGATAAGGTGTATTGACTGTCAACCGAAACGGATAATAATATTTCAAATCGCTCGTCAAATCCGTCACACATAAATAAGACATGGTGTAAGAACCGGGTGCCTGTGTAATTCTTCCTCCGCAATTCTTAGCGGTAGAGATCACCTCCGCTTCCCCACTCTGTGCCCGGATCACCCACTCATAGGCGACTTCTGCATTCTCCTCCAAAGCAAAATCCAGGCGCAGGGTATCCACCCACAAGGTATCGTTCTGATCAACGATATATTCATCCGCCATCCCTTTGATCGTGATGGTATTCAATGTGGCATAATCGTAATTGCCGTTATCATCGGCGCAGGAAACAACTCCCGCCACCATCAGAATTCCTGTCAAAAAATACAATATCTTCATAATCTCTTAAAAATTAGCCGGAATCATTAAACGTACTCCCTTGTCATCATAAAATTTTTCTTTTTCAAACAGATCTTTCAACTTTAAGATAGCCGTACATTCCTGGGGATATTCACTCCAGTTAATTCCCATCCATAAGTAATCCGGCAGTGGCTCCCGTCCCCAGATCTTCACCCATTCCCTCAATTTGGTGGGATGCCAGGTGCCGAACCCTTCCTCCCAGGCATCCCACCAGTCCGGCTTCTCCAGGATATCGGAGGCCTGCAGCCAGATCGTCTGTTTTTCCTCCACACCGGGCACCAGATCCCCGCCTTCCACGATACGGAGACCTATTTGTTTCACAACCTGTTCCATGGACTTCGAACGTTTCCAGACTACCCACATCGTATCTACCGTCTTACGAGCCCGTACTGTCTGCTCCAATTCAAACGGTTCATAATCCACCGTTTCCTGTGCATTGCCGACAGTAATCACCTCTACCCGGTAAGTCCGGTTCTGACCGGCGGCCTGTCCCGTAAGCTGTACAGGCACTTCCATCCGAAATCTGTCAAACGACGCGTCTTCGTAAGCAAAAGAGTACACAATCGTATCTCCTCTGAGGAGCAGATTTGAATTATAGATAGCCACACTATCCGCTTTGAAATACACACCTTCCAGATCCAAAGGATACATCTCCCGGTCTGCTTCCTGGCAGGCAAAGGCCAGACATCCCAAAACGACAGCAATTTTTATATAAATTCTATTTTTCATGTCATTTCATTTTATTGTTATTATCTCCGAATTCAATTTCATCCACCGGTACAGGCAATTCATAGATTGCGCGGGTGGCCGGGATATTTTCCTCCCGGGTCTGAATATTCAGGAAAAGGCGTTTATTGAAATAGAACAATTTCCCCTCTCCCCAATACTCTTTCTGGCATTCGTAAACCAACTGATCGCGCAATGCCCCTCCGTCATGCTCCAGAGAAGTGGGCAAAGCCGGCAGATTCCGGGCAGCCCTCACCTGATTCAGCAGGCGATAAGCCTCGGCCGGATTGGTAGCCAGATTCGCCTCGGCAGCAATAAAATACATTTCGGACAGCCGGATCAGCGGCACAACCGTTTTCCAGGGAGTCTCATCCGTTTCTCCCCCCGGAGCGAACTTACGCTCATATTTGCACAGATACCAGTAATTCGGAGTTGCATTCGTATTTGCAAACCAGTAATTTGTCCGATAGTCCTCTTCGCTCCCGTAACCACGCCCATCCTGATAAACATAATCCTGGAACAGATTATCCAGAGCATGGTCAGCATTGCCTACTGTTTTCGAAAGATGTTCGTCCGTTTTCGAATCATACAGTGCCCAAATCAACTCGCGTTCGAACATTCTATCCCGTTTCTCACTGGAAGAAACATCTCCTCTCCGTACAAACTCAAAAATATCCTTACCGTCATCGATCACTTCACTGGCATATTTCAAGGCATTCGTATAATCGTCTTTCAGCAGATAAAGCCGTGCCAGTGTAGCACAGACCGCATAATAGTTCATGCGGCATCCCCGGAACGAGAAAGCCAGTCCCTTGACTTCCGGAGCCTCCACCTCAGCAAACTCCTCTTTCGTTTCATCCCGTCCGTATACCTTGATCGGGTCGTCTTTCAAAAGTACATAGGCAGAATCCAGATCCCGCTGAATGCGGGAAAGCACTTCACCCGCCGGCATCATTTGTACAATCTGGTTGGAAAATGTTTCGTGGTAAGGAATCGAACGGACATCCGTTCCGGCCTCCTTCAGTACCGGTCCGTACAACCGCAACAGGTCCAAATGCAGATAAGCCCGTAACCCCAGTGCCTCTCCCCGGATCAGGTTGTAGTATTCCAGATCGTCCGGAGTTTTCCCTTCCAAATAGTCCAACACCAGATTCGTATTGGCAATCGCCTTGTACATCTGTGACCAGGTCGCATCCAGCCGACTCTCCACATCCATATTTTCATAATCGAAATGATAGAACTCACTTCTCTCTTTCCAATAATGGACGATCTCATCCGGAAAACCGGCCGTCAACTCATATCCGTAAGCCGTCGGATCAGTCAGCAGCACATAGCTTCCGGTCAAAGTCTGTATAAATCCCTGTTCATCCTCGAACATTTTATCCGCTTCCACTTCGCCGTATGGCTTCAAATCCAGCCAGCTGTTGCAGGAAAGCAGAAATATCCCGTAAAACAAACAGCCGATTATATTCATTTTTTTCATCATGACATTAGAAATTTAGATTCAACGAAAAGGTAAATTCCCGGGCAAAAGGATAATCCAGTCCCCGTTCGCGCTTGACGGTAGAGACATAAAACAGATCGCTCGTATTCAAACCGATGCGCGCACTTGAAAATCCGATCTTCTTCAACCACTCGTGCGGTAAACGATAAGATAAAGAAATATTGCTCATTTCCAGATAATTGTAGTCCTGAACGAAACGGCTGGTCGCATTCGACACTGACCGGTCGGCAATATCCTTATAGAAAGAATAATCGCCCGGTTTCTGCCATCTTTCATCCAGGACACGCTTGTCGGCATTGGCATAACCTGTCACACCTTCCACCCGTTCCGCCAAGGTTGAATTGTACTGCTGTGCGCCGAAACTGTAGTGCATCAGCACATTCAACTGCCAGTTTTTCCACATGATATTGGCTCCGATATTTCCTTCCAATTTCGGATCTGTACACCCGACAACCACCTTGTCCTTATAATTCCATTCTTCCGTAATCCTGCCGTCACGCGTCAGGAAAAGCTCTTTACCCGACGCCGGATTGATGCCCAGGGAACGAACTGCCTTGATGGCATTGATAGATTCCCCTTCTTCGTACATGGCAATCGGAGCAGTCTGATCAGCATCTTCCGATGTATTATTTTCCTCGTTCAGAGCCCTGAGGGCAGAACTGATCTTTGTAATCCTGTTCTCGTTGTGTGTACCGCTGAAATTAACGGCAAAGTCGAACTGATCATGCCGGAGCAGTACCGCATTGAGATCGAATTCATATCCCTTATTCCGCTGTTCTCCGAAATTTTCCGTATAGCTGGCAAATCCCAGAGAAGGAGTAACGGATACCGGCAAAAGCAAGCCATTGGTCTTGTCATTATAATAATCGAAACGCAAAGTCAGACGCCGCTGCATCACTTCCAGGTCCAGACCGATATTCCGCTTCAGGCTGGTCTGCCATTCCAGGCGGTTATTGCCAAAAGCCATAAAAGCAGCACCCAGACCGTCATAATAAATCTGATCCTGTATATATTCCAGGGTTGTCCGGGCCTGATAGGGATCAAAGTTCTGATTTCCGGTTTCTCCGACAGAAGCCCGCAAGGTCAGCCGGGTCAACCAGCCTTCGGCACTCTCCATAAAATGTTCCCGGTTGATATTCCAGCCGGCTCCCACCGACCACAGAGGAGCAAACCGCTTGTCCTTCCCATATTTGGAAGAGCCGTCCAAACGTCCTGAAAAATCAGCGAAATAATGGTCATCAAACGAATAGTTGACATTGGCAAAGAATCCGGCCATCCGGTCCTCTTCCTCCGAACCGGAAGGCTTACTTCCTTCTTCGAATTTCGAACCAAACCACACCTCATTGAAACGACCGTCCAAAAAGCCTACGGCCGTATAAGAGTCCTCTATCGTCCTATTCTGCACCAGGTTCATACCAATACCGGTAAAGAGGGTATGGCGGTTTTTCTGCAAATTGTAATTCAAAGTTGCATTAATATTATAGGAAAAACCCTTTCCATTTCCTTTGGTATATTCCCCCTTTTCCGAAGCCTCCAGATCCTGGTCCAGAAAATCCGTATGATCGGGAGAAACATATTTATCCGAAGTATTTGTAGTTTTAGTCAGCGATACCGAACCTTTAAAACGTAATTCGGGCAACAGCCACCAGTCGATATCCAGATTGTCGGTTATCGTCGAAATTGTCGACTCGTCTTTATAGGGCAAGGTCGCATTATACAAGGGATTGGTATACTGCGGATCCGTATCAGACTGTCCAGGATGTGATTCGTATTTCGCAATCAGGTTACCCTCATCGTCATAAATCGGATTATAGGGATTCGCGCTGGCATACAGCGAGAAAGAGCCGTAAGGAGAGTTCTGGACGTTCGTCTGCTGAAATTCGAAACTGTTCCGGATAGCCACTTTGTCCCGGATCCGGTAAGTCAGATCGAAAGAGGCCCCGAACACTTCCCGATACGATTTTTTCATCACTCCCGCATTTCTGTTGTAATTCATACCCAAACCGTAAATTACCGCATCCGTACCTCCGTCGATATACAGCGAATGGGAATGCGAAACGGCATTCCGGACCGGTTGTGCCAGCCAGTCGGTATTTACCCCCCGGGCCACATTCTGTTTTATTTTTTCCAAATGCTCTCTGTGAGTGACATAATTCATATCGAAAAGTCCGGATTTCACCTCATACTCCAACTTTTCCCGGGCATCCATCAAATTATAGTCCGACAAATCCGCTACAGACAAACTGGTGCGATTGGAATAACTCACCTGTAATTTACCGCCTTCCGGACGCCGAGTCTCGATCACCACCACTCCGTTGGCCGCCCTCGATCCGTAAAGAATCGTGGCAGAAGCATCTTTCAATATCGTTATACTTTCTATCCGGTCCATATCCATATCGAATACCCGTTGCAAAGTAACTTCATAACCGTCTACAATAAAAGTCGGGATATTACTCTCGCCCATAAAACTGCTTTCTCCACGGACAAAAAAATCAGGCAGGGTATTGGGGTCGGACCCCATCAGGTTATTCTCTTTGATTTTAAATGAAGGATCTACCATCGACAATGCCTGGATCAGGTTGACATTTCCGAACTTCCGCAACTCTTCCCGCTTAGCCTGAGTAACCGCACCGGTAAAACTGTTTTTCGACTTATTGAAATATCCGGTAACGACAACATCGTCCAGTTCGTTAACGACATTTTTCATTACCACATCGATTCGGATTTCCTCACCGGCAGACGCCGCCTTTCGCTCCACATCTTCCATACCCACCATAGAAAACAGCAATACAACTTCACCTTTCGGGATCGTCAGTCCATACTTTCCCTCGGGATCCGTCGCAGTTCCCAAAGTTGTACCTTTCAACAGCACCGTCACTCCCGGCAGAGGTTGTCCGTTTTCATCGGTCACCTGTCCTGTCACCCGGATCATCTGTTGCTGTTGAACCCGGACCTCCCGCGGCTTAACAACGATCAGATTATCCACCTGTTCCCATTGGAACTTATCGGCGAAGATCTTGTCCAACACCACTTCCAAGGTTTCCTCTTTCACCGATAACGATACTTTCTGCCCGGTTTCCATCGCCTTGTCGTTAAAGAAAAAGAAAAGGTTCGTCTGCTTTTCAAGTTTCCGCAGGACAGTCACCATTTCCTCGTTCCGGCAATCCAGGGAAACTTTCATCTGTTGAGAATATGTGCTGGCGCTTACTTGCATCAAGAAGCCCAAAAGAAGGAAAAAGGTCATTTTCATACCACGCAGCAATTTTCGTAATAAATAATACGATGCAACGCTCTCCGCTTGCTTTTTTTTCATAAATTTGAACATTGAGATTAAACATACCCGGTCTGTCTACCAAACTAGCCCGGAAATAACTCACTATTCACCGGCAAAAGCAACCAACAATTGCCGGTGATTTTTTATTTAGTAGTAATTTTTACCCGATTATCTCCTTCCATCGTGAAACGGACATCAACCACTTTTCCGATTACCCGGAACAGATCTTCTGCCGACAAATTTTTATTGATCACCCCGGAGAACGTAAGCTCCCGTAACGTCTCATCGGCAAACTCCGATTTTATTCCATACCACCGGTACACCTGAATCATAATTTCGTCCAACGGCATACGCCGGAATATAAAAAGTCCGTCTTTCCAGCTCAGGAATTCCTGTACATCCACTTCGCGCACCTCTAATCCTTCGGGAGCAGCTACAGCCTGTTGCCCAGGAGTCAGCACCACTTCCCGTCCCCGGTCCTTAACCCGTACTTTTCCTTTTGCCAGGGTCGTAGCCACCCCTTTTTGTCCGGGATAAGCATTCACATTGAAATGAGTTCCCAAAACTTCAACTTCCATATCATTCACCATCACACTGAAAGGATGTTCCGGATCTTCAGCCACTTCAAAATAAGCCTCTCCCTCGAGATACACCTTCCGTCTTTCTCCACCGAACACTTCGGGATATTTTAATTTGGTTTCCGAATTAAGATATACAACAGTGCCGTCGGACAAACACAACCGATAATCCGCAGCCACCGGAATCTCTAAGGTATGGTAAGCAACCCCTTGCCCCTGTGTATGCATTTCATAAGTAATACCCTGTAAACTGTCTTTATGAATCTCTACAGATCCGGATAGCCATACCTCTCCATTTTTCTCTTCCCGCAAATCCAGGGTTTGCCCATCGGACAGGGTCAACAGGATACCATGCCGGGGACGTACATACTCCGCCAGGGTAGATGCCGGGGTTTTCTCTCCCGGTTGCCACAGATACCAGGCAACACCAGCACACAACAATGGGAAAATCACTATCGCAGCGTAACGCAACCCCCGACGCCATATGTGGCGTTTATCCGATTGTCGCTCTTGCATCTTTCCCCTGATCTCTTTCCAATACAAAGGATAATCTCCTTCCGGTATTTCTGCCACCCGACACATCCTTCGGATCGCCTCCCGGACTTCCGCATCCTGCAAATATTCCGCCTCCTTCCCTTCGGAAGTAAGCATATCCCACAGTTTACGTAACAATGCTTCTTGTTTATCTTTTAAAGGTTCGCTCATTTATTTTCACCTGTTTTTACTTCTATAAAACCGGCCCCCACTTTTTCCTTGTTCCGGTAATATTACACACGAACCTGTTCTAAGGGTGAAAAGTCAGAACATTTTTTTTCAAAAAAAGTAAAAATAAAAAGGTAAAAGTCATATTATCAGGATCTTTCTGCACAACATTTTTTATTTTCCGGTAAGCGATTTTCACCTGCGACTTCACTGTATTCACCGATATACCCAATCGATCAGCTGTATCGGTATAACTCATTCCTTCGACAACCGCCATCACGAAGATTTTCCGGCAACTCTCCGGCAAAGTGGCTAAGAGGTCCCGGATGAGTTCGATCCTGGAAGTTAAATCCTCTTCTTCCGGAGCATTCAGGAATTCCTGTTCACGTATAATCTCTTCTTCCCGGTTATAACGGATTTTTTGATGCCGGATGTAATTGAGTATATAATGACGCACACTGGTATGCAAATATCCCTCAATAGATTGGGCTGTATCGATTTGCCGACGATGATTCCAAAGGTTGATAAAACTTTCCTGAACAGCATCCTGCGCCACCTGAGTATCTTGCCACAAACCAAGTGCCGAAAGATACATGCTCCGCGAAAATTCCCGGTACACCTGCTCGAAGGCTTTCACATCTCCGGCAATTAATTTCCGAATGACAGCTTTATCTTCCATTTCCTTTTTTCACTCCCCAAAGCCCGGCATTACGAATTTCCGAGTAGAAGTGATTACAAATATATAATATATATAATGAAAAATAAAAAAGAAAGGTGTCGAAATCGACTTGTCGATTCCAACACCTCTTTCTTATAAACAGGCTCGCCCGGATTTACTTACCGTATTCCATAGCAG
>ENA-UOJD01001709-UOJD01001709.1-human-gut-metagenome-genome-assembly--contig:-P48-NODE-1709-length-20967-cov-10.809487_pt1 | contig 20967 bp, 23 predicted proteins | sample MGYA00242342_ERZ723889 | MGnify/ENA metagenome assembly ERZ723889
AAAGCTATAATAGATTTTATTGCAGGAATGACAGATAATTTTGCAATAGAAATGTACAACGAAATTGTAAGTTTTTAAAATTTATTTTATCTTATAAAATTATTTTGTATATTATATACATATATAGTTATATTAATCAAATAGAGCAATCTTTTTTATTGATTGCTCTATTTTTATTATTTATAAAAATATTTTTACAATTTTATGAATGTTCAAAATTTTTTTAGAATAAAAACAAGCAATTCTATATAAAATTAAAAGAAAGGTTAGGTGAATTTTATGAATAAATATAAATTGGCTCTGGTAGGATCTACAGGAGTAGTTGGTAGAATTGTTAGGAGAGTTTTAGAAGAAAAAGAGTTACCTATAAGTGAATACAAGTTTTTCTCTTCTAGTAAATCTGCAGGATCTAAAATAGTTTTTGATGGTACACAATATACTGTAGATGAACTCACAGAACATTCGTTTGATAAAAAATTTGATTATGCTATTTTTACAGCAGGTTCAAAAGTATCAGAAATATATGCTCCTATAGCAGTGCAAAACAAATGTACGGTAATAGATAATAGTAGTTTTTATAGAATGAATAAGGATGTTCCTTTAATAGTACCAGAAGTAAATTTTGAAGAAGCGGAAAACAACAAAGGTATAATAGCAAATCCAAATTGCTCTACTATACAAGCAGTAGTAGCATTAAGCCCATTAGATAAAAAATATAATATAAAGCGTATAGTATATTCTACATATCAAGCAGTATCTGGAGCAGGTATTGGAGGAATACAGGACCTAGAATCTGGAATAGAAAATTATGTATGTAATTCAAGATATACATTAAAAAAATTCCCATATAAAATATTCAATAACTGTATACCACATATAGATGATTTTACACCTGATGGATATACCAAAGAAGAACATAAAATGATTAATGAAACAAGAAAAATATTAAATAAACCTGATTTACCAATAACAGCAACAACAGTAAGAGTACCTGTATTTAATTCTCATAGTGAATCAATTAATGTAGAATTTGAAAAGGATTTTGATTTAGAAGAATTAGTGAAAACATTAAAAGAAGCTCCTGGTATTGTGGTATTAGATGATGTTAAAAATAATATATATCCAATGGCCATAAATTCAAATGATCATGATGAAGTTTATGTTGGAAGAATAAGGAGAGATTATAGTGTTAAGTACGGAATTAATTTATGGGTAGTGGCAGATAACACTAGAAAAGGAGCTGCTAGTAATGCTGTGCAAATATTGGAGCATTTGATAATTGGGGACGGGGCAAAAAAATAAAATTCGCACATTAGTGACGCGTTAAAAACGTGCAGATTCAAGAATATGTTTAAAAATATATATAACAAATCTTACATTTATAAATATTTAATATTTTATTTAAATGGCATATACATTTTTTATAATTAAAAGTACTTGAAATTTATAAAATAAAAGTATATAAAGATGACGAGTATGTTTCATCAAACATAGTGAAGTTTTTTTACATACAAACACAGGTTTGCATGTAAAGATAAGGAGGTATTCTATATGAAAAAAGTTATATTTAAAGGATGTGGAACAGCAATAGCGACACCATTTAATGAAAGCGGTGTGAATTATAAAGTATTTAAGGATATGATAGAAAACCAAATTAAAGAAGGAGTAGATAGCATAATAGTATGTGGAACAACAGGAGAGGCTTCTACTATGACAGAAGCGGAAAGAAAAGAAACTATTAAGTTTGTGGTAGATACAGTAAATAAAAGAATACCTGTTATAGCAGGTACTGGGTCAAATAATACTCTATCCGCAATAGAAATGACTAAGTATGCAGAATCTGTTGGAGTAGATGGAGCATTAGTAGTAACACCTTATTATAATAAAACAACTCAAAAAGGCTTAATAGAACATTATAAAGCAATAGCTAACAATACAACATTACCAATTATAATGTATAGTGTACCAAGTAGAACAGGTATAAATATATTACCAGAAACATGCTTAGAATTATCAAAGATAGATAATATAGTTGCTCTTAAAGAAGCAAGTGGTAATATATCACAAGTAGCAAAAATAGCATCTTTATGTGGTGATAATTTATTTATATATTCAGGTAATGATGATCAAATAGTACCAATACTTTCAATAGGGGGAATAGGAGTAATATCAGTATTATCTAACATAGAGCCAAAGTTTACACATCAAATGGTGTATGATTATTTTGGTGGTAATATAGAAGAAGCTAAAAGAAAGCAATTAGTATCATTAAATTTAATAGAAAGTCTATTTTCAGAAGTAAATCCAATACCTGTAAAAGCAGGATTAAATATAATAGGGTATAATTATGGAGTACCAAGATTACCATTAGTAGAAATGAGTGAAGATAAAAAAGCAAATTTAAAAAAAGCCATAGAAGAATTTGGGAAATAGGGATGGTTCTCTTTTCCCAAAATTGAAAAATTGGGACAGGCACATTGAAGCGATTACACATTAAAGCTGTTAAGAAAGTGTACTAAGTCTGATTAAGATTAGGAATGAAACTTTTTAATTAACCAGATATGTGAATATATATAAGGAGGTACTATAATGATTAAAGTATTAATAAATGGATGTAATGGTAAAATGGGACAAGAAGTAGCTAAAATAGTTAATTTAGATAATGATTGTGTTTTAGTAGGAGGAATAGATAAAGTAAATACTGGTGAATATACTTTTCCCGTATATACAAATTATAATAATATAGTAGAAGAAGCGGATGTGATAATAGATTTTTCTATTCCAATAGCTACATTAAATATTTTAGAATATGCTAAACTAAAACATATTCCAGTAGTAATTGCTACAACAGGATTTTCTGAAGAGCAAGAATCTGAAATAAAAGAATATAGTAAAGAAATACCTATTTTTAAATCAGCTAATATGTCATTAGATATAAACCTTATGTGTAGAATAGTATCAAATTTAGCACAAATATTAAAAGGTAATGATATAGAAATAATAGAAACACACCATAATAGAAAAATAGATAGCCCAAGTGGTACAGCTATGTTACTTGCTGATTCAATAAATAAAGCTCTTGATAATTCAATGTCATATGAATTTAATAGACATGATAAACATGAAAAACGTTCGAAAAAAGAAATTGGTATTAGTTCAGTTAGAGGTGGAAACATAGTAGGAGAACATTCTGTAATTTTCTTCAGTGAAAATGAAAGTTTTGAAATAAAACATACTGCATATTCAAGAAGTTTATTCGCAGAAGGAGCAGTAAGAGCAGCAAAGTTTATTACAGAAAAAAACATTAGAAGCGGAATGTATGATATGAATGATATAAAATAATCTTATAATGAATATTAAAATTTTTTGGTATAGAAAACGTGATAATAATTAGTGCTTATTGTAATATGCTATTTATAAAAAACGAATTATTAATTCAAATAATTTGTTTTTTATATTCTATTATTTTGACTATCAAATACAAAAAACAAACAAAATGTATTTAATAGTCAAAATAATACTTGACAAATATATACATTTGGAATATAATATGTATATGGACGTCAAAAAAGAAGGTGATATTATGAATAATTTAGAAAAAATAAAATCCTTAGTAGAAGAAAATAATGGAATTTTATATGTAAAAGAATTAAAAAAACATAATATACACAGACAATATTTAAAAATATTAGAAGAGCAAGGATATTTAATAAGGGTTATAAAAGGTTTATATGTAAAATACGATAAAGACATAAATGAATTCTTTATAATGGGAGAGCGTTATAAATCTGGAATTTTTTCACACAATACAGCACTATATTTTTATAATTTAACAGATAGAACACCAATGAGTTTAGATATGACTTTCCCAAGCACAATAAGAATAAATAATGATGAAGCTTCAATAGCTCCTCATTATATAAAAAAAGAAAACCACTTATTAGGAGCAACAACACTAAATTTAGAAGATGGAACAACAATAAGAATTTATGATTTGGAAAGAACAATATGTGATATTATAAGAGATAGAAACAAATTAGATCCGCAAATATTTAACAATGCAATGAAAGAGTACTTTAAGCTACCAAAAAGAAATTTAAATTTACTATACAAATATGCAAAAAAATTAAAAATAGATAAAATATTAAAACAGTACATGGAGGTATTAGATTGAAAAGAAATCCAATGAGCTTAAAAGCAACAATAAACAATATAGCAAAAGAAAATAAAGTATCAGCACAATCAGTATTACAAACATATATGTTAGAAAGATTATTAGAGCGAATATCAGTATCAAAATATAAAGATAATTTCATTCTAAAAGGAGGAATGTTAATTTCTGCAATGCTAGGAATAGATAGTAGAACAACAATGGATATAGATACAACAATAAAAGGTTTTGAACTAACAGAAGAAAATGTAAAAAATATAATGACAGAAGTATGCTCTATTGATTTAAAAGATGATATTACACTAAAAATAAACAAAGTAGAAGAAATAAGAGAAAACGACGATTACAATGGATATAGATTAACTTTTGAAGCAAAGTATGCAAATAGTATGCCAGTAATAATGAAAATAGATGTAACAACAGGAGATAAAATAACCTACAGAGAAATTGAATACAGTTTTGAATTGATGTTAGAAAATAGAAAAATCCATGTATGGTCGTATAATGTAGAAACTGTTTTAGCAGAAAAGTTTGAAGCTATAATAAAAAGGGGAGTGCTAGGAACACGTATAAGAGATTTTTATGATGTTCATATGTTATTAAAAACACAAAGTAAAAATATAGATGAAAAAACTTTAAAAGTGGCAATAATGTTTACAGCAGAGCACAGAGATTCTATAGAAGAAATTAAAAATTGGAAAGAAGTAGTACAATTATTATCAAATGATGACACAATGAAAAAACAATGGGATAGATATCAAAAAAATAATTTCTATGCAGAAGGAATAGAGTATGAAGATTTAATTGAAAGTATAAATGTTGTTGGAAATATTTTTGATAAGGAACATTAATAATTAATTTTCCATCTCTAAGAAAAATTAAACAAAGGAGAAGGGGGATAAAATGAAAAAACAAGAAAATAAAGTTAGAATAAAAAATTTTTTTAAAGATGTATTTAGTATAAATGAAAATAAACTAACCAAAGCAGAAATTAAAGAAAATATTATATCTGGAGCAAAATTAAAAGGCACAAATATGTGGATTCTAATGTTAGCAATAATAATTGCATGTGTGGGATTAAATATGGGCTCAATTGAAATTGTAATTGGAGCAATGTTAATTTCTCCAATGATGGGGGCTATTATAGGAATTGGATATTCACTTGCAACAGGAGATATCAAATTTTTAAAAAGAGCTTCTTTTGCATTGTTTATAGAGATATTAATATGTATGGTTACATCAATAGCATATTTTTTTCTATCACCAATCAAAGCAGTATCAACTACATTACTTGCTAGAACGGAACCTACAATATGGGATGTAATAATTTCAATAACAGGAGGTTTAGCAGGGGCGATAGGCATAACCAGAAAAGAAAAAGGAAATATATTACCTGGTGTGTCAATAGCTACGGGATTAATTCCACCATTATGTACAGTTGGATATGGTATTTCAGTATGGAATATAAAATATATTACTGGCGCATTATATATGTTTATTATAAATGCACTTTATATAAGTGTATCAGCAATGATTGTATTTAAAATAATAAGAATGCCAAAAAGAAGAGGAGAAACCAAGAAAGAAGAATCAAGAATAAAAAGAAATGTAATAATAATATCAATTATTGCTATAATTCCAAGTATTTTATTTGCATATCCTTTTATAAAAGAAAGCCAAACTGAAAGCAATGTTCAAAAATATATAAACAATGAATTTAATTATCAAGACACACAAATTGTAAAATCAAATATAGATATAAAAAATAAAAAAATTGAATTAGCATTAATAGGAAAAGTGTTAGACGAAAGTGAAATATCAAATCTTACAAATAAATTAAAAGAATATAATCTTAATGATATGACATTAAGAATTACTCAAACAGAAGTTGAAAAAGGAATAACTAAAGAAGAAGTTTCAAAAATTATTGAATTACAAGAGCAGAAAAAAGTTTCTAAAAACGAGTCTGATAAAGATATTTCAGTAAATTCAATAACTGATCAAATTGCAATAGATATCAATAAAATTAAAGAAGAAGCTAAGCAAAAATATCCTAAAATTATAGAATGCTCTATAACAAATAATAAAGTTACCAATATTGCATCAAATTATACACAATCATATATTGTTAATTTAACATTAAAAGAAGAGCTAAATATAGAAGAAAAATATGAAGTACAACAATATTTTAATAATTTATTAGGAAAAGAAGTTGTAATTAATGAAATGTTTTAAAATAAAAGCATAAGCTGTGAACTGTAACAAATAGTAAGGAAGGGAATTTTTTATAATATCATTCCTTTAAAACAGCTAAATTTGACTAAACCAATAAATAGTAACATTTTTTTCAAAAAAATATGAATAGTTATTGATTTTCCTCAAACTAAATGATATAAAATATACAAATAAAATGATTTATATAAATTATCATTTTATTAATAAAATAACGGAGGTATAACAATGGAGTTAAAAGGATCAAAAACAGAAGCAAATTTAATGACTGCATTTGCAGGAGAATCACAAGCAAGAAATAAATATACATATTATGCTAGTAAAGCAAAAAAAGAAGGATATGAGCAAATAGCAGCTATATTCTTAGAAACAGCAGAAAATGAAAAAGAGCATGCTAAAATGTGGTTTAAATTATTACATGATGGAGAAATACCAACTACAACAGAAAACTTAAAAGATGCTGCTGCTGGAGAAAATTATGAATGGACAGATATGTATGCAGGATTTGCAAAAACAGCAAAAGAAGAAGGATTTGATAGAATTGCATACTTATTTGAAGCTGTAGGAAAAATAGAAAAAGAGCATGAAGAAAGATACAAAAAACTACTAGAAAATGTAGAAGATGGACTAGTATTCAGTAGAGATGGAGATAAAATATGGAAATGCAGAAACTGTGGACATATTTGTATAGGAAAAGAAGCACCATCAGTTTGCCCAGTATGTGAGCATCCACAATCTTTCTTTGAAATAAAAGCAGAAAATTATTAATAAAAAAATATCAGAGCAGTTATTTAATAGCTCTGATATTTTTTAATATTATATAAAAACATAAAAAGTTTACGCCACAGAGATTATTTTCTAATTATGTTAAGATTCGAAAAAATTCAAACTTATCAGTAATAAATATATGTCAATAAAGGAATGTAATATTGCAAAATTTCAAATAGAGAAACAATTATTATAAATATAAAATTTTGATTCATAAATTAATTATAAAGGATTAGTATAAAAGCATTGACATAATAGAAGCTTATAATATATAATGCACGCATATTATCCTAGGCATGGGAGTAATAATAAATGCCAGTTGCAATATAGTAACTACTAATGGAGGTACTATGAAGATTAACGTAAACTGTCAGGAACTTTCCGAAGAAACATGCATTCGGATTGCAAGAGAATTAAAATCAGCACAGGAGCTGAGTAAACTTTCAGAGCATCCAAGTTCTGCAGTGAGAAGTGAGGTAGCAAAAAACACAAGTACATCAGAAGAAACTCTTGAAAACCTTTCAAAGGATGAAGAGTCATGTGTGCAAATAAGAGTAGCAGAAAATACAAGTACATCAAAAGAAACTCTTGATAAGCTTTCTAAGAATAGTGATTATGAGGTGAAGTGTGCAGTAGCAAGAAATACAAGTACGTCAAAAGAAACTCTTGATGAGCTTTATAAGCATTCAGATTATAATCAAAAATGTCTGATAGCGGGAAATACAAGTACTTCAGAAGAAACATTAGATAATCTTGCAGATACACCAAGTCACCATAGTCAATATCAAGTACAACGTACTTTAGCGTATAACTCAAGCACTTCTAAAGAAACACTCCGAAGACTTTTTCGTTATGTAACTTGGAGGGATGATCGCTAAATAAAGAAGAGCATATTATGCTCTTCTTTATTCATTCTTATAAAAATTTCTCTGTTAGAAAATCCAATCCATAACAAAATTTACATAAAAACATAATATATAATGGAAGGAGGGAAATATGAACATAAAAAATAAAAAAGTAGGAGTTATAATGACTGGATCATTTTGTACATTTTCAAAAGTAATTGAGCAAATAAAAGAGCTTGTAAAAAGAGGAGCAGATGTAATACCAATAATGTCTTATAATAGTTATACACTTGATACAAAATTTGGAGAAGCAAAAGATATTATAAAACAGATAGAGGACATAACTGGCAAAAAAATAATAAATACGATACAAGGGGCAGAGCCAATAGGTCCTAAGAAATTAACAGACATAATGCTAATAGCACCTTGTACGGGAAACACAATAGCCAAACTTGCAAATGGAATAGTAGATACACCAGCAACAATGGCTGCGAAATCTCATTTAAGAAACGGAAATCCATTAGTAATAGCAATTTCAACAAATGATGGGTTATCAGGGTCAGCAGAAAACATAGGAAAATTACTAAATAGATCAAATTATTATGTAGTGCCATTTAGGCAGGATAACCCAATAACAAAACCACGCTCACTTGTTTTTGATCCAAATTATATAATAAAAACATTAGAAGAAGCTTTAGATAAAAAGCAAATTCAACCAATAATTTTGTGAATATAAAACTTATATAAAAATATTGAAAAAATTATGTAAAATATGTTATAATATATTCAACTTTATAAAAGGAGGAATTTCTTTGTATGAAATAAAAATAGACAAAGTAGGAGTTGTAGTTCAAATTCTACAGTGTCTAAATCCAAACTTAAGGTTCGAAAAAAAAGGAGAAAAGACTATACGGGTTTTGACAGAATCTAAATCTAATATAGTACGTTTCAGAATACTGAAAAACTGGGATTTCGATACAGAAACCGCTTTACTTATGGGAGGAGAGGAAGAATCATTTTCATATAGACTAATATTTGAAACCCTGAAAAAAAATTAAATTAAAAAAAACACATGTAGATATTCAAAATGTCTACATGTGTTTTTTCGGTATATAAAAATAGCTCTAGTAATTAATAATTGAATAAATTCGTTAGAATAACGTGTGTAATTAATAATACGAAAAAAACATTACCATAATAGGTTTACGCCATCGAGATTATTTTTACTTATGTAACCAAATACGTGCCAAAATTAAAAAAAATACAAAAAACACAAAGTAATTAGTTGGATTTTTCAGAATAATATGATATATATTTATGAAGAGGTGAAAGCATGAAACTGAATGTAAAAAAAATAGAGAAACAATTAAATACTTCATTTTTATGTAGAAATATAATTTATCACGAAGAAATAGACTCAACACAAGATGAAGCCAAAATGCTAATAAAAAGCCAAGATGTAAAAGATGGTACGTATATAGTAACAGATAAGCAAACACAAGGTAAAGGAACAAAAGACAGAAAATGGTATGATAAAGGTTATGAAAATATATGTGGAACATTTATTCTTAAACCTAATTGCCATATAAGCAAATTGGAAACTTTAACAATAACAATAGCAGAATGTCTAATTAAAGCTATAAAAAATTTATATAGTATTCAATTACAAATTAAGCATCCTAATGACATTATGTGCAATTCAAAAAAAATGGCAGGGATACTAACAGAATCTATTACAAATAAAGAGCTTGTAAAATATATTTTTGTAGGAATAGGAATTAATGTTAATCAAACTACATTTCAGCCTGAAATTGAAAATATAGCTACATCTCTAAAAAAAGAATATAATAAAGATTTTGAACGAGAAAAAATAATATCAGAATTCTTTAATATATTTGAAGAAACATATATCAATATAATCAAGTAAAGAAAGGTATAAAGTGATTAAAAATGAGTTTTATAGAAAATATTATAAATCAAGCAAAAAAAGATAAAAAAACAGTAGTGTTACCAGAATCAACAGATGTTAGAATTTTAAAAGCTGCAAGTAGATCAATAAAAGAAGGAACTGCTGATATTATTCTAGTTGGTGACAAATCAAAAATATTAGAAATTGCAGGGCAAGAAAATATAAATTTAACCCAAGCAAAAATTGTTGAACCAGAAAAAAGTGAAAAATTACAACTATATACAGAATCTTATTTTGATACATACAAAGGTATCCTAAATAATATTGAGGAAGCAAAACAAGAAGTGCTTGATCCATTAATTTTTGGAATGATGATGGTAAAATTTGATGATGCTGATGCATATGTTGCAGGCGCTACTCATTCAACAAAGCAAGTGTTACAACCAACAATGAAATTATTTAAAACAATAGGAACTAGAATATTATCTACAGTTACTTTTATTGAATATCAAAGCAAAGACTTTGGAAATGAAGATGGAATATTTTTAATTTCTGATTGTGCTTTAAATGCAGAGCCAGGATATTTAGCTTTAGCCGAAATAGCAAAAGCAACAGCTAATAGCTATAGAGGATTTATAAAAAAAGATCCTAAGATAGCATTTTTATCTTTCTCAACACATGGTAGTGCAAGAACAAAATCTACAGATAAAGTTGCTAAAGCTGCAGAAAGATTAAGAAAAATAGATCCAACTTTAATTTCAGATGGTGAGTTACAAATGGATGCTGCAATAATGCCAGAAGTTGCAAAAATGAAAGCTCCAACGAGTCCATTAAAAGGACAAGCTAATGTGTTAATTTTTCCTGATATAAATGCTGGAAATATTGCATATAAAATCTTTGAAAGGTTTTCAAATGTTAAATTATATGGACCAGTATGTCAGGGGTTAGAAAAAGCTATAACAGATTTATCAAGAGCTTGTAGTCCTGAGCGTGTGTTTGATACAATTGCTATAACTGTGGTACAAGCTCAGGCGTTAGAGGCTAGTAGAAAAACTGACCGCTTAGACTAATGACTTTCTGGAAAAAATTGTTATATAATATATATTGTTAAATTATGTATAATAGGAGAGTGTATGGAGTCAATAAAAATTTTGGCTACTGGAAAATATTTGCCAAATAATAAGATAACAAACAATAAATTAGAAGAACAATTTAACTTATCACCAGGTTGGATATTAGATAGAACAGGAATACAAAATAGATTTTATACTGGTGAAGATATTACAGTATTAGCAATAAATGCAGTAAAAGATTTGATAAATAAATCCAAGTTTGATATTAATAAAGTAGATTTAATTATAACAGCTACTACATCAACTAAAAAAATAATGCCTAGCATATCATTTAAAATACAAAAAGAGTTTGATATAAAAAATTGTAAATGCTTTGATATATTAGCTGGTTGTAGTGGGTATATAAATGCATTTGATATAGCAAGAAAATATATTGCAACAAATGATAGTAAATATGCTTTAGTAATAGGAGTAGATAAATTATCTGAATGCATTAACAAAACAGATATAAATATAGTATCTTTACTTGGAGACGGTGCTTCCGCTTCTATTTTAGGAAGTACTAAAGATAAAAAAATATACTATTCTAATATAGAAAGTATAGGTCAAATAGGAGATATTTTAACTTACGAAATTCCAAATAACATATATATGGATGGTAAACAAGTATACAGATTTGGAATTACTAAGCCAGTAGAAAATATAAAAAAATTATTAGATAAAAGTAATATAGCTATAGAAGATATAAAATACATTATACCACATCAATCAAATTTAAAAATGTTAAAACGAATATGTAAAGAATTACATATAGAAGAATCAAAAATGTATCTAAATATAGAAAATGTAGGAAATACATTTTGTGCTAGTATACCAATAGCATTAGCAGAAATGTTTGAACAAAAATTATTAAAGCAAGGAGATAAAATAATTTTAGTAGGATACGGAGGAGGAGTAAACCTAGGAAGTATTTTATTAGAAATATGATAAAATATAAAGCGACTATATTTATAAAGCATATAAAAGGGTTTATAGGTAATTTCCCATATATAACGTAGATAGATATTTTGTAACTAAAAACCTAAATAAGTAAATATAAAGGAAAAAATAAGATGAAACTAGGATTTGTATTTCCAGGACAAGGTTCACAGTTTGTCGGAATGGGAAAAGATTATTACGAAAAATATGAATGTGTAAGAGAAGTATATAATAAAGCTAATCAAATATTAGGTTTTGATATAGCAAAATTAAGTTTTGAAGGACCAGAAGAAGATTTAAATCAAACAAAAAATACACAAATGGCAATATTAGTAATGAGTTTAGCCATAGTAGAATTATTAAAACAAAATAACATACAAGCAAATATATCTGCAGGATTAAGCTTAGGAGAATATTCAGCATTAATATATAGTAATATAATAAATTTTGAAGATGGAATAAAAATCGTTCAAAAAAGAGGAACATATATGCAAGAATATTTGCCAGAAGGAAATTGGAGTATGGCAGCAATACTTGGTTTAGATGATACAACTATCGAAGATGTTTGTAAACAAGTTACAAAAGGATTTGTAGTACCAGCAAATTACAATTGTCAAGGTCAAGTTGCAATATCAGGAGAAAAAGAAGCTGTATTGCAAGCAATGGAATTATTAAAAGAAGCAGGAGCTAAAAGAACAATAGAGCTAAAAACAAGTGGACCATTCCACACATTAAAATTACAAGAAGCATCAGATAAACTATATGAAGCATTACAAGAAATACAAATAAACAAAATTGCAGATAAAAAAGTAATTAAAAATATAGATGCAACTGAATATACAAATAATGATGATATAAAAAGAATATTAGCAAATCATGTTATAAATCCAGTAAAATTCAAAAAATCAATAGAAAATATGATTGACCAAGGTGTAGATACAATAATAGAAATAGGACCAGGTAAAGTACTATCTGGATTTGTAAAAAAGACAAACAAAGATATACAAGTGTTCAATACAAATAATATAGAAGCTTTTGAACAAATATTAAGCGAACTAAAATAATTAGATTGTTAATCAGTAGGAATAGTTGTTAAATATATATAGTGTATTTATAAAAATTACTATACTTAACTGATAATAAAAATATATTAATACTATAAGATAAAAGAAAGGATAGTGAAACTATATGGAAGAAACTACAAAAGTAGCACTAATAACAGGCGCTACAAGAGGTATAGGCAAACAAATAGCATTAGAGCTTGCAGAAAACGGATATAATGTATCATTAAATTACAGAACACTTTCTGATGAAGTAAACTCTTTAAAAGCAGAAATAGAATCAAAAGGAGTAAAATGTTTACTAGTAAGTGGAGATGTTTCAGATTTTGAATCATGTGAAAAAATGGCAAAAGAAACAGTTGAAAGCTTAGGACAAATAGATGTTCTTGTAAATAATGCAGGTATTACAAAAGATGGATTACTTATGAGAATGAAAAAAGAAGACTTTACTAAAGTAATTGATGTAAATTTAGTAGGAACATTTAATATGACTCGTAATGTAATTCCATTTATGATAAAAAAGAAATCTGGAAGAATAATAAATGTATCTTCTGTAGTAGGAGTAACAGGAAATGCAGGTCAAACTAATTATTCCGCTTCTAAAGCTGGAATTATAGGATTTACAAAAAGCTTAGCAAAAGAAGTAGCAAGCAGAAATATCTTAGTAAATGCTATTGCACCTGGATTTATTGCAACAGATATGACAAGCGTATTATCTGATGAAGTAAAAGAAGGTATAAATGCTCAAATACCATTAAAAAGAATGGGAACAGCAAGAGAAATTGCTAAAGTAGTAAATTTTTTAGCATCTGAAGATAGCTCATATATAACAGGTCAAGTTATTAATATAGATGGTGGAATGGTAATGTAATCATCATAACTAATTAAAATTTAAGAAAGGATTGAAAAGAACGTGGAGAGAAGAGTTGTTGTAACAGGAATGGGTGCTATAACACCAATAGGAAACAATGTAGAAGATTATTGGAAAGGAATAAAAGAAGGTAAATGTGGAATTGATACAATTACAAAGTTTGATGTATCAGATTATAAAGTAAAATTAGCAGCAGAAATAAAAGATTTAAATATAGAAGACTATATGGACAGAAGAGCTGCTAAAAGACTTGATAGATATTCTCAACTTGCAATTATCGCAACTAAAGAAGCTATGAAAGATAGTGGCATAACATCAGAAAACACAGATATGAATAGAATGGGTGTTGTTGTTGGATCTGGTATAGGAGGACTTGGAACAATAGAAGAGCAAGTAAAAGTTCTTGTTAATAAAGGTCATGATAGAATATCTCCAATGTACATACCAATGTCTATTTCAAATATGGCTACAGGTAATATAGCAATAGAAATTGGGGCAAAAGGTGAATCTTTTGCAATGGTAACAGCATGTGCTACTGGTACTCATTGTATAGGAGAAAGTTACAGATTAATAAAACATGGATATCAAGATGTTGTAGTAGCTGGTGGAACAGAAGGCTCTATTACAGAAACAGGAGTAGCAGGTTTTACTAATATAAAAGCATTATCACAAGCAACAGATAAAAACAGAGCAAGTATTCCATTTGACAAAGAAAGAAGTGGATTTGTAATGGGAGAAGGAGCTGGTATATTAATACTAGAAGATTTAGAACACGCTAAAAAAAGAGGTGCTAAAATTTACGCCGAAATAGTAGGATATGGAGCAAGCTCAGATGCATATCATATTACATCACCTGCACCAGGAGGAGAAGGTGGAGCTCGTGCTATGGTATCTGCTATTAATGATGCTGGTATAAAACCAGAAGATATAGATTATATTAATGCACATGGTACATCAACACATTTAAATGATTCATTCGAAACAGCAGCCATAAAAACAGCATTAGGTGAATCTGCAAAAACAGTAATGGTAAGCTCTACTAAAGGAAATACAGGGCATTTATTAGGAGCAGCAGGAGCAGTAGAAGCAATTACTTGTATAAAAGCTATAGAAGATAGTTTTGTACCACCTACAATAAATTACAAAGTTCCTGATGAGGAATGTGATTTAGATGTAGTTCCTAATGTTGGAAGAAATAAAGAAATAAAATATGCTATGTCAAATTCACTTGGATTTGGAGGACATAATAGTACTGTTATTATTAAAAAATTTGAGAATTAAACTTTAAAAGTTACTTCTTTATTATTGAAGCAAGATATCAAAGTATATATACTTCGATATCTTACTCTACTATAATTAGCGTGGAGTGTTATTTTATAATAATTATTATTTAGAAAGGGTGTAATAAAATGGATTATAATGAATTAAAAGAAGTTATAAAAGATATGGAAGATTCAAAATTAGAAGAGTTAGAGATTGAATTTTCTGATGGAACAAAAATTAAAATGAAAAAACATGGTGAACCACAACCTCCTATGATGTCACCAATGGGTTATATGGGGCAAATGCCAGTAATGCCTCAAGCTATGCCTGTTCAAAATGTTCCTGATTTAAAAAAAGATAATTTATCCGCTTCTACTAAAGAAGAAGAAAATTATAAATTAGTAAAATCACCAATGGTTGGAACTTTTTATAGTAAACCATCTCCAAAGGCTGACGCTTTTGTTAAAGTAGGAGATAAAGTAAAAAAAGGTGATGTAATTGCAATAGTTGAAGCTATGAAACTTATGAATGAAGTTGAAAGCGAATTTGATGGAGAAGTAGTTGAAATTTGCTGTAAAGATGAAGAAATGGTTGAATATGGTCAAACATTAATAAAAATCAAATAAATCACTAAAAAATAAAACACAAAAAAAGACATACTTTTACAAGTGTCTAAATATGTCGAGTAGTTTTGATTGTTTTCTTATGAAAAATGTTATAAAATATTTTTCATAGGGAATGAGAAAATAAGCAGATGTGAGTGTTACCTTTAATCACGATTCAAAATCGTAGATTGGAGGTGATGTTTATGATAGATTTTTTAATATTCTTAATTATAGGATTTATAATTTCTATATCATTAAACTTAGCCTTATTAAGTATTATATACATAATATCAGCCAATAAGGAAAATTAAAAATACACCACATTATGCTTTGCAGAGCTATGTGGTGTATATCAACATATAAAGGTAACACACATTTCTGTGTATTTCATTTCCTATATTTTTATTATATACATTTTTTATTCGTTTGTCAATCGCGAAATTAAGATAGAATATAAGTAAACGGAAAGGAAGAAAAAAATGTTAGATGTTAATCAAATAATGAAAATAATTCCACAAAGAGCACCTTTCTTAATGATAGATAGAGTAGAAGAGCTTACTCCAGGAGAAAGTTGCACAGCATACAAAAATGTATGTATAAATGAATGGTATTTTCAAGGACATTTTCCAGGTCAACCTATAATGCCAGGAGTTCTTATAACAGAAGCTTTAGCACAAGCTGGAGGTGTTGCTATATTATCTCTTGAAGAAAATAAAGGAAAAAATGCTTTATTTGGTGGAATAGATAAACTACGTTTTAAAAGACAAGTTGTTCCAGGAGATGTTTTAAAACTAGAAGTTAAAATTATAAAAAGAAAAGGTCCTATTGGAGTTGGTGAGGCTATTGCTACTGTTGATGGTCAAGTTGCTGCAAAAGGAGAACTTACTTTTGCTTTAGTTTAAACTTTTTACTTTGCACATTGTGGACGTCAACAATGTGCGACTTGAAAGGAGAAAAATTAGATGTTAAAAAAAGTATTAATAGCTAATCGTGGTGAAATTGCAGTAAGAATAATAAGAGCATGTCGAGAAATGGGAATAAGAACAGTTGCTGTATATTCTGAAGCAGACAAAGATTCTTTACATAGAAAAATGGCAGATGAATCAGTATGTATAGGACCTGCAAGATCAGGACTTAGTTATTTAAATGTAAAAAATTTAATAGAAGCTGCTTGTCAAACAGGAGCAGATAGTATTCATCCAGGATATGGATTTTTATCAGAAAGTAGCTCTTTTGCAAAGATGTGTAATGAAATTGGTATAAAATTTATAGGACCATCTAGTGAAATTATAGAGCTTATGGGTAACAAATCTAAAGCTAAAGAAACGATGAAAAAAGCAGGTGTTCCTGTCGTTCCTGGTTCAGATGGACTAGTTAATAGCCTAGAAGATGCTAAAAAAATTAGTAAAAAAATTAAATATCCTGTTATTATAAAAGCATCTGCTGGAGGTGGCGGAAAAGGAATCCGTATTGCTTATTCTGAAGAAGAATTAATTAAAGCATACGATATTGTAAAACAAGAAGCTAAAATATCATTTAATGACGATAGTATTTACATAGAAAAATTTGTAGAAAATCCTAGACATGTTGAAATTCAAGTTTTAGCCGATGAACATGGTAATGTAATCCATTTGGGAGAAAGAGATTGCTCTGTTCAAAGAAGAAATCAAAAAGTATTAGAAGAAACACCATCAATGATTTTAAATGATAAAACAAGAAAGAAAATGTATGATGTAACAGTAAAAGCAGTAAAAGAAATTGGGTATTCAAGTGCTGGTACTATAGAATATTTAGTTGACAAAAACTTAGATTTTTATTTTATGGAAATGAATACAAGAGTTCAAGTAGAGCATCCAATTACAGAAGCAGTTTCAGGAGTTGATATACTAAAAGAACAACTTAGAATAGCAGCAGGAGAGCCACTATCTGTAGCACAAAAAGACATATCATTCACAGGTCATGCAATGGAATGTAGAATAAATGCCGAAAATCCAGACAAAAACTTTATGCCTTGTCCAGGATTAATAACAGGATTACTTGTTCCAGGAGGAAATGGTATAAGAGTAGATACAGCAATATATGCAGGATACAAAGTTCCCCAAACATATGATTCTATGATTGGAAAATTAATCGTTCACGGAAAAGATAGGGAAGAAGCTATTGCAAAAATGAAAAGTGCTTTAGGTGAATTTATTGTAGAAGGTATTGATACTAATACTGATTTCTTGTATAAGATTTTGGAGAATGAAAAGTTTAAAAATAATGATTATGATACTTCTTTTATTAAGAAGGAGTTTAATTTGTAAGAGGAACTTAAATGTAAGAATTATTAGATATTTATACAAGAGATTTGAGGAATTTAAACATTTACTATATTCAGATAGATGGTATCCTATGACAAAGAATATAAGGATATGGTCGTAGAGAGATTAGAGGAAATAATTAGAAAGTAATTACAATTTATCAAATTAATAATTTATATAAAGGAAGTATAAAAATTATGGTAATAGATAAAATAAAAAAATTAAATGAAACAGATTCCAATAGTAACGAAAAAAACGAAAAAGCATCAGAGATGCTTATTGGAAAATGGGTAAAATGCGATTCTTGTAAAGAAATTCTGTATAAAGAAGATGTTCATAAAAATTATAGTGTATGCCCTAATTGTGGCAAACACTTCAGATTATCTGCTAGAAGAAGATTAGAGCAAATAATAGATGAAGGAACATTTGTAGAAACAAATAAAGATTTACAAACAACAGACCCTCTAAATTTTGATGGATATCTAAAAAAGATTGAGCTTTTACAAGAAAAAACAAAAATAGATGAAGCCGTAAAAACAGGTTTCGGAAAAATAAATGGAGAAGATGTTGTAATTGCCATTATGGATGGAAATTTTTTAATGGGAAGTATGGGATGTGTAGTAGGAGAAAAAATTACTAGAGCAATAGAAGATGCCATTTCAAAAAAACTACCATTTATAATGTTCTGTGTTTCAGGAGGAGCCAGAATGCAAGAGGGAATAATATCACTAATGCAAATGGCAAAAACATCAGCAGCACTAGCAAAATTAGATGTTGCAGGTTTGCTTTATATAAGTGTTTTAACAGATCCAACAACAGGAGGAGTAACAGCAAGCTTTGCAATGCTAGGTGATATTATTTTAGCAGAGCCAGATGCCTTAATAGGATTTGCAGGACCAAGAGTTATAGAGCAAACTATAAGACAAAAGTTGCCAGAAGGATTCCAAAGGTCAGAATTTTTATTAGAGCATGGATTTATAGATAAAATAGTAGAGCGCAAAGATATGAAAGAAACTTTATATCAAATATTAAAATTACATAAAGGAGGAAAAAATAATGAGTAAAACTAATCTAACACCATGGGAAAAAGTTGGACTTGCAAGAAAAGCAGACAGACCAAAATCATTAGATTATATTAACTTAATTTTTACCGACTTTATGGAACTACATGGAGACAGAAATTTTGCAGATGATAAATCTATAATTGGTGGAATAGGTATGTTAGAAAACACTCCTGTAACAATTATAGGTCAACAAAAAGGAAAAACAACATCTGAAAATATAGAAAGAAATTTTGGAATGACAAATCCAGAAGGCTACAGAAAAGCACTAAGACTAATGAAACAAGCCGAAAAATTCGATAGACCAATTGTAACATTTATAGATACCCCAGGAGCATATCCTGGACTAGGAGCAGAAGAAAGAGGTCAAGGTGAAGCAATAGCAAAAAATTTATTAGAAATGTCTAGACTACAAGTTCCAGTAATATGTATAGTAATAGGAGAAGGCTCAAGTGGAGGAGCCTTAGCATTAGGAGTAGGGGATAGAATAGTTATGCTTGAAAATGCGGTATATTCTATATTATCACCAGAAGGTTTTGCAAGTATTCTATACAAAGACTCAAGTAAATCATCAGAAGCTGCTGAAAAAATGAAAATAACCGCTTCTGATTTAAAAGAAATGAACATCATTGATGAAATTATTTCTGAGCCAGAAGGTGGAGCTCAAAATGATATAGATAAAGTTGCAAATTCTATTAAAAAGTATTTAGTGCAAAACATTAAAATGTTGAAAAATATGACTAAAAGTGAATTACTAAATAAAAGATATGAAAAATTCAGAAAAATAGGTAATTTAAGCTAAAATTTTCTAAAAATAAGTAGGGACGGGGCAAAAAAATCCGATAACATAAAACAAAATATAAAATAGTAATATTGAAATAAAGAATTAGCCTAAATTTAATCGAAGTTCAAAAAAATAGTTATTTATGCGATTATTTAGAAATCGTTCAAATATAAAATATATTATTAGGAGGAAGATAAAATGATATTAAAAGACAAAAAAGTTTTAATCATGGGAATTAGAAACAAATGGAGTATTGCATATGGTGCTGCTCAATCTGCATATGAACAAGGTGCAAAATTAATTTTCACATTTATGGGTGAAGAAAATAGACCAAAAATAGAAGAATTAATTGCTGAATTTGAAGGTTCAAAAGCATATGAATTAGATGCTTCAAATGATGAAGCAATAACAAAATTATTTACAGAATTACATGAAGAATATGGACAAATTGATGGAATATTACATAGTATAGCACATGCTAATACAGAAGATTTAAAAAATGATTTTATAAACACCAGTAAAGATGGTTTTGCTCATGCTAATGATGTAAGTGCATATACTATAGTTTCAATAACAAGAGCAGCTAAAGAAACAGGTTTAATAGGCGAAGGTTCAAGTGTAGTTGCATTAACATATCATGGATCAACAAAAGTATTGCCAGGATATAATGTAATGGGTGTTGCAAAAGCAGCTCTAGAGTGTAGCATAAGATACTTAGCAGATAATATTGGACCAGAAGGAATTCGTATAAATGCAGTATCAGCAGGACCAATAAAAACATTATCAGCAAGAGGAATAAAAGACTTTAGTTCAATTCAAGACGTAATGGGAGAAAAAGCACCTTTAAGAAGAAATGTAACAGCACATGAAGTAGGAGATGCAGTATCATTCTTATTCAGTAATATGTCAAGTGCAATAACAGGTCAAATTGTTTATGCTGATTCTGGATATTCTATAATGGGAATTTAATTAATATGTAAATATATTAAGAAAAAATATGAGAAATAATAGATTTTTCTCATATTTTTTCATATATAATAATT
>ENA-UOJD01001723-UOJD01001723.1-human-gut-metagenome-genome-assembly--contig:-P48-NODE-1723-length-20861-cov-14.057483_pt1 | contig 20861 bp, 14 predicted proteins | sample MGYA00242342_ERZ723889 | MGnify/ENA metagenome assembly ERZ723889
TCGCCTTTGAGCGCAACCGCTTCCGCGTGCGCGGCGACACGGTGGAGCTCTACCCCGCGTACTACCGCGATAAGGCCGTGCGCGTTGAATTCTTCGGCGACGAGATCGACCGAATCAGCGAATTCACCCCCGTGAACGGTCAGGTGACGCGCACACTCCAGCACATCGCCATCTATCCTGCCTCACATTACGTTACAACGAAGGACAAATTGGAGCGCGCCATCGTGGAGATCGACCGTGAGCTTGACGAGCGCGAGGCGCAGTTTCTCTCCGAGGGCAAGGCGGTGGAGGCGCAGCGCATCCGCCAGCGCACGCGCTACGACATCGAGATGCTGCGCGAGCTTGGCTACTGCACGGGCATCGAGAACTATTCCCGCGTCATCAGCGGCCGCCCCGTCGGCTCCCCGCCGCTGACGCTCATCGACTATTTTCCCAAGGATTTCCTCCTCTTTGTGGATGAATCCCACGTCACGCTGCCGCAGGTGCGCGCGATGTACAACGGCGACCGCGCGCGCAAGGAGAGCCTCGTCGAATACGGCTTCCGCCTGCCCTGCGCGTTCGACAACCGCCCGCTCAAATTCGACGAATTCGAGCAGCGCGTCCACCAGCGCATCTACGTTTCCGCCACGCCCGGTGACTATGAAAAGGAGCGCGCGGGCCAGATCGTCGAGCAGGTCATTCGCCCGACGGGGCTTCTCGATCCCAAGGTCGAGGTGCGGCCGGTGGAAAATCAGATCGACGACCTCATCGGCGAGATCAACGCGCGCGCGGCGCGCAGCGAGCGCGTGCTCGTCACCACGCTGACAAAGAAAATGGCCGAAGACCTCACGCAGTACCTGACGGGCGCGGGCATCCGTGTGCGCTATATGCACGCGGACGTGGAAACCATCGAGCGCATGGAGCTCATCCGCGGCCTGCGCCTCGGCGAATTCGACGTGCTCGTCGGCATCAACCTGCTGCGCGAAGGTCTCGACATTCCCGAGGTCTCGATGGTCGCCATCTTAGACGCGGATAAAGAGGGCTTCCTTCGCAGCGAGACGAGCCTTATCCAAACCATCGGCCGCGCCGCGCGAAACGCCGACGGCCTTGTCGTGCTCTACGCCGACACCATCACGCCATCGATGCGCCGCGCCATGGACGAGACGGAGCGAAGAAGAGAGATCCAGGACGCATACAACAAGGAAAACGGCATCGTCCCGCAGACCATCCGTAAGGACGTGCGCGAGATCATCGAAATTTCGAAGAAGGACGAGGCCTCCGCCCGCCGCCGCGGCAAGCGCAAGCTCTCCGAGCGCGAGCGGGACGAGGAGATCAGAAAGCTCGAAAAGCAGATGCAGGAGGCAAGCAAAATGCTCGAATTCGAGTATGCCGCCATCCTGCGCGACCGCATCATCGAGCTGCGAAAGGAAAGCGAAACATAATGGCAAAGAGCAAAGAAGAGAAAACCAACGTCATGCGCGTTTTGGAGCAGAAGAAAATCGCCTACACCGCGCACACCTATCCGCACGAGGAGGGCGTTGCCGTCGACGGCGTCACGGTGGCGCAGTCCATGGGCTTTGACCCCGCGGCCGTTTTCAAAACGCTCGTCGCGCGCGGCGCAAGCAAGCAGTATTACGTCTTCGACGTGCCGGTCGCGGAAAATCTTGATCTCAAAAAGGCGGCGAAGGCCGTGGGCGAGAAGTCCATTGAGATGATCCATCAGAAAGAGCTGCTGCCGCTCACGGGCTATGTCCACGGCGGCTGCTCGCCCGTGGGAATGAAAAAATTGTTCCCTACGGTGATCGACGCCTCGGCGGAAGACCTTGAAACAATGATCGTCTCCGCGGGGAAGATCGGCTATCAGGTGGAGCTTTCGCCGCGCGACCTCGCCGCGCTCGTGCGCGCGAGCTTTGCCGACCTCGTCGCCGAATAAGGTTGACATAAAAATTCAGAAGAGTACGCTCATTTCGCAGCTGCAAAATGAGCAACAGGAGTTATCGATTCATGCCAAGTAAGATTTTTGTCAAAGGCGCAAGAGAGAATAACCTCAAGAACATCGACGTTGCAATTCCCCGCGACGCGCTGACCGTCATCACGGGACTTTCGGGCAGCGGCAAGTCGTCGCTCGCGTTCGACACCATCTATGCCGAGGGCCAGCGCCGGTATGTGGAGAGTTTATCTTCCTACGCGCGCATGTTCCTCGGGCAGAAGGAAAAGCCCGACGTCGACTATATCGAGGGCCTCTCCCCCGCCATTTCCATCGACCAGAAGACCACCTCGCAGAATCCCCGCTCCACTGTCGGCACGGTGACGGAGGTGTACGACTATCTGCGCCTTCTGTGGGCGCGCGTCGGCACGCCGCACTGCCCCAACTGCGGCAAGGAAATTCGCCAGCAGTCCATCGACCAGATCATCGACCAGCTCATGGCGCTGGGCGAGGGCACGCGCGTGCAGATCATGGCACCGGTCATTCGCGGGAAAAAGGGCGAGCATGTGAAAATTTTCGAGGACGCGCGCAAGTCCGGCTATGTCCGCGTCCGCGCCGACGGGAATATGTACGACCTCAGTGAGGAAATTTCCCTCGAGAAGAACAAAAAGCACAACATCGAGGTCGTCATCGACCGCCTCATCCTCCGTCCCGACGTCGTTCACCGCCTGACGGACTCGTGCGAGACCGCGGCGGCGCTCTCGGGCGGCATCATTCTTGCGAATATCCTGCCCGATGACCGCGACATCCTCTTCTCGCAGAACTACGCCTGCGAGGACTGCGGCGTTTCCATCGAGGAGCTGACGCCGCGCATGTTCTCGTTCAACAACCCCTTCGGCGCGTGCCCGGAGTGCACGGGTCTCGGCACGCAGCTCAAGGTAGACCCCGAACTTGTCATCCCAAATAAGAGCGTTTCCCTGCTCGACGGCGCGATCTGCGCCTCGGGCTGGAACAACGTGCGCGGCGACGGCATCTCGCTCATGTATTTTGAAGCGCTGTCGAAAAAGTACCACTTCTCGCTCCGTGATCCTGTGGAAAAACTCTCCAAAGAGGTCATGGACGTCATCTTGTATGGCACGAAGGGGGAAAAGCTGGAACTCCAGTACGACCAGCCGCGCGGCAAGGGCGTTTTGTATCAGGCCTTTGAGGGCGTGATCCCCAACCTGGAGCGCCGCTATAAGGAAACGCAGAGCGACGGCGTGCGCGAAGAACTCGAGGGCTGTATGAGCGAGTGCCCCTGCCCCAGTTGCGGCGGCAAGAGATTGCGGCGCGAATCCCTCGCCGTCACGGTCGGCGGACTTAGCATCAGTGACTATTGCGAAAAATCCGTGGTCGACGCGCTCGACTTTGTGGATCAGCTCACGCTCACGGAGCAGCAGATGCGCATCGGCGAGCGCATCTTGAAGGAGATCAAAGCGCGCCTCGGCTTTTTGCGCTCGGTGGGCTTGGAATACCTGACGCTTTCGCGCGCAAGCGCGTCGCTCTCCGGCGGCGAAGCCCAGCGCATCCGTCTGGCGACGCAGATCGGCTCGAGCCTGATGGGCGTTCTCTATATCCTTGACGAGCCGTCCATCGGCCTGCACCAGCGCGACAATGACAAACTGCTCGCCACGCTCAAGAGACTGCGCGACCTCGGCAACACGCTCATCGTCGTCGAGCACGACGAGGACACGATGCGCGCGGCGGACTACCTCATCGACATCGGCCCCGGCGCGGGCGCGCACGGCGGTCAGGTCGTGGCCTGCGGCACGCCGGCAGAGGTCATGGCGAACCCGAATTCCCTGACCGGCCAGTATTTGAGCGGAAAGAAAAAGATCGAAGTGCCGAAGACGCGCCGCACGGGCAACGGCAATTTCCTCACCGTGCGCGGCGCGCAGGAAAATAACCTCAAAAACCTCGACGTCTCGATCCCGCTCGGCACGTTCACGTGCGTCACCGGTGTGTCCGGCAGCGGCAAATCGTCGCTCGTCAACGAGATCATCTACAAAAAGCTCGGCGCGGACTTAAACCGCATGAAGGTCCACCCCGGCCGCTGTATGGCTATCGAGGGCGAGGAATTCCTCGACAAGGTCATCTGCATCGACCAGAGCCCCATCGGCCGCACGCCGCGCTCCAACCCCGCGACGTATACAAATCTCTTCAACGATATCCGCGACCTCTTCGCCTCCACGCCGGACGCGAAGGCGCGCGGCTACAGCGCGGGCCGCTTCAGCTTCAATGTGCGCGGCGGCCGCTGCGAGGCCTGCTCGGGCGACGGTCAGCTCAAGATCGAGATGCACTTCCTGCCCGATATTTACGTGCCCTGCGAGGTCTGCAAGGGCAAGCGCTACAACCGCGAAACGCTCGAGGTGCACTACAAGGGCAAGAGCATCGCGGACGTGCTGGAAATGACCGTGGAGGAAGCACTCGAATTCTTCCGCGACCTTCCAAAGCTCGAAGCGAAGCTCCGCACGCTCAGCGAGGTCGGCCTCGGCTATATCCGCCTCGGCCAGTCGTCTACGACGCTCTCCGGCGGCGAAGCCCAGCGCGTTAAGCTTGCGACCGAGCTTTCTAAGCGCTCCACGGGCCGCACCATCTATATCCTCGACGAGCCGACCACGGGTCTTCACACGGACGATGTGAAAAAGCTCCTTGAGGTCTTGCAGCGCCTTGTCGACGCGGGCAACACCGTGCTCGTCATCGAGCACAACTTAGATGTCATCAAGTGCGCGGACTTCCTCCTCGACCTCGGCCCCGAGGGGGGCAGCGGCGGCGGTACGCTCGTCATTTCCGGCACGCCCGAGGAGGTTGCCGCGTGCGAGCAGTCCTACACGGGGCAGTATCTTAAAAAAATGCTCTGATCCTTTGCACCCCTTGCCCGTCCGCGCCGTAGAATGGCGCGAGGTGATCGAGAAATGCGGCTTTTGCAGGACGGCGTTGTGGCGGCGCTCGCCGCCATAGGACTGACAACGCTCATCTTCCTTTTTCTCTCGGCCATCGTGCATCCGCGGCGGCGCGATACGCTGCCCGCCACGGCGGTCGTCGAGGCCTGCGGGGACGGGCGGGCGCTTGAATACACGGTGCGCTCGCTTTTGCGCTCGCGCTACGAAGAGGGCGGCTTTTCGCGTGTTGTGATCGTGGACTGCGGCCTTTCGGAAGAGCCGAGAAACGTGGCGGAGCTTTTGTGCCGCAGCGAATACGAGGTCTACCTCTGCAAAAAAGAGGACTTGACCGATTTTTTCACTTGAGGAGGCAGACATGGGAGAAGAAACGACGATCATCGGCACGGTCATGTCCGTCGTTTTCCAGAATGAGGAAAACGGCTATGCCGTGCTGCGCCTTGTGACGGACGACGGCGAGCTTTTGACGCTCGTCGGCTGCGTCCCCTGCGCCGCGCCCGGCGAAAACCTGACGGCGACGGGCACGTTTTCCTCCCACCCGCAGTACGGCGAGCAGTTTTCCGCGCTCGAGGTCGAGCGGTATCTTCCCTCGAACGAGACGGAGATCTTAAACTACCTTGCCTCCGGCGTGGTGCGCGGCGTCGGCCCCGCCACGGCGGAAAAGCTCGTCGCGCGCTTTGGCGAAGAGACGCTGCGCGTGCTCGAATCCGAGCCGGAGAAGCTCACGGCCATCAAGGGCATGACGAGCAAGCGCGCGCAGGAAATTTCAAATGCCTTCAACGAGCAGATGGGGCTGCGGCGCGTGATGGAGTTTCTTGCCCATTATGACCTGCCCGCCGCGCTCAGCGTGCCGCTCTACCGGCGCTTCGGCGCAAACGCGATGGCCGCGCTCGAGCGCAACCCCTATCTTCTCTCCGACAGCGCGTTCGGCGTGGACTTTTCCGTCTGCGACGAGATCGCGCTCTCGATGGGCTTCGGCGGCGACGATACGCTGCGCACCGAGGCAGGACTCACCTTCGAGCTTTCCCACAACCGCGAGGCGGGCGGGCACGTTTTTCTCCCGCGCGAAAAGCTCCTTGCCGCGACCGTCCAGCTTTTGGACTGCGATGTCGACGCGGCGGAAAAGAGCCTCGATGATCTCATCGAGCGCAAGCGCATCGTGCAGGAGCCGGTGGCAAACGTCACGGCCTGTTATCTTCGTGCGTCCTGGGAGGACGAAAGCTATGTCGTCACGCGCATTTCGGCGATGCTTGCGGACAAGCCTGACGCGCTGCGCGGCGTGGAGCGCGTCATCAAAGAAATCGAGCGCGAGCAGGGTGTGCAGTACGCGCCGCTCCAGCGTCAGGCCGTCGAGCTTGCGGCGAAGGAAGAATTGCTGTTGCTCACCGGCGGCCCCGGCACGGGCAAGACGACGAGCGTGCGCGCCATCGTCGCGCTCTTTGAGCGCATGGGACTTTCCGTCCTGCTTGCCGCGCCCACGGGCCGCGCCGCCAAGCGCATGGGCGAGCTGTGCGACCGCGAGGCGCAGACCATTCACCGTATGCTCGGCATGACATGGAACGACCAGACCGGCGAGGTCACCTTCACCAAGGGGGAAAAGGAACCCCTCGAGGCGGACGCGCTCATCGTGGACGAGACGTCCATGGTCGATCTTGCCCTTATGCGCGCGCTGCTTGCGGCGCTGCGCCCGGGCTGCCGCCTTGTTCTCGTCGGCGACCCCGACCAGCTGCCGAGCGTGGGCGCGGGCAACGTTTTTTCCGACCTCATTCGCAGCGGCCGCGTTGCGACCGTCGCCCTGCGCGATATTTTCCGCCAGGCCGGGCAGTCGATGATCGTGCGCAACGCGCACCTTGTCAACACCGGCATGCCGCCGCAGCTCAAAAACGCTGCCGCGAACGACTTTTTCTTCCTTCCCCGGCGCGACAGCGTGCGGCTCGTCGAAACGGTGGTGGAGCTGTGCAAAACGCGGCTGCCCGACAAGATGGGCATTCCCGCGGAGGAATTGCAGGTCTTAACGCCCACCCGCCGCGGCGACGCGGGTACAAGGTCGCTGAACTTTGCCTTGCAGGCGGCGCTGAACCCGCCGAAACCCGGCAAACAGGAGCGCCGCTTCGGCGAGCTCACCTTCCGCGAGGGCGACCGCGTCATGCAGACGCGCAACGACTATGACGTTGTCTGGCAGAAGGCGGACGGCACCGCCGGCACGGGCATCTTCAACGGCGACGTGGGACACATCGCAAAGATCGACCCGAGCGGCGAGCTGCTGGAGATCGTCTTTGACGACCGCACCGCCGTCTACACCGCCGATATGCTTGCAGAGCTTGACATGGCCTACGCCATGACCGTACATAAAGCGCAGGGCAGCGAATACCGCGGCGTCATCTTCGTCGGCGCGCCATGCGCGCCGTCGCTGATGGTACGCGGCGTTTTATATACCGCCATCACCCGCGCGCGCGAGCTGCTCGTCATCGTCGGCGACGATTCCGCCGTCAACAAAATGGCGGAGAACGACCGCCGCAGCCGCCGTTACAGCGGGCTAAAATGGAAGATGAAGAAAGGGGGAGAGTAAATGCGACTTTTGGATTCGCTGGCCGCCCTGCTCTTCCCGCCGCACTGCGCCTTCTGTGGAAAAGTCGGCGTGCGCGGCGTGTGTTCCGATTGTGAAAAAACGCTTCCCTACTGCAAAACGCCGTTTCACGAGCGCGCGGAGATCGGCGCGTGCCTCGCCCCGCTCCGGTACGAGGGCGTTGTGCGCGAGGCGCTGCTTGCCTACAAGTTCCATGAAAGCCAGAGCCGCTGCACGGGCTTTGGCGACATTCTCGCGCAGAGCGTGGCCGAGCATTTTGGCGGGCAGTTCGATCTTGTAACGTTTGTTCCCGTGTCGAAAAAGCGCAGACGGGAGCGCGGCTACGACCAGTCGTACCTCCTTGCGCGCGAGACCTGCCGCCACTGGGACACCGCGCCCGCAGAGTTTTTGCGAAAGACGAGGGACAACCCCGCGCAGTCGTCGCTTTCCTCGCGCGAGGAGCGGCAGAAGAACGTCTCCGGCGTTTATGCCGCCGTGAACGAGGAGAAGATCAAGGGCGCGCGCATTCTGCTCATCGACGATATTCTCACCACGGGCGCTACGCTGCGCGAAGCCGCGCGCGTTTTACGCGCAGCAGGTGCGGAGAGCGTCATCTGCGCGACCCTGGCTTCCGCGGACGAAGACTGACGTTTCGCGTCTGCGGACGCGAAAGTCTGCGGCACTGAGCTCCCTTTTTCCTTATTTTTCCCTGATACCGTGCAGAAAATCGTACACAATGCTATTGCAAACTCTATTTCGAGCCGCTATAATGGAACCATTGTGGGAAAGTATGAGCTTTGCTCGTTTAGTTTTCAGAAAATAAGAGGTAACAGGCTATGTTTTCTTTCACCAAGGATATCGGCATGGATCTTGGCACCGCGTCGGTGCTGATCTACATTAAGGATAAAGGCATTGTGCTCAACGAACCCTCGGTCGTTGCGCTCGACAAGAATACCGGCAAGCTCCTGAAGGTCGGCGCGGACGCGCAGGCCATGCTCGGCCGCACCCCCGGCAACATCATCGCCATTCGCCCCCTGCGCGAGGGCGTGATCTCCGATTACGAGGTCACTGAGCGCATGATCAAGGAGTTTTTGCACAAGGTCATCGGCTTCCAGCTCTTCAAGCCGCGCATCATCATCTGCGTTCCCTCCGGCATCACCGAGGTCGAGGAGCGCGCGGTCATCGACGCGGGCATTCAGGCCGGCGCGCGCCGCGTCTACCTCATTGAAGAGCCTGTCGCCGCCGCCATCGGTGCGGGCATCGACATCACCCAGCCCGAGGGCCACATGATCATCGACATCGGCGGCGGTACGTCCGACATCGCGGTCATCTCCCTCTCCGGCGTCGTCGAGTCGTCCTCCATCAAGATCGCGGGCGACCAGTTCAACGAGGCCGTCATCAAGTATATGCGCCGCAAGCACAACCTGCTCGTCGGCGAGCGCACGGCCGAGCAGATGAAGATGCAGATCGGCTGCGTTTTCCCGCCCGAGGAGGAAATGACCATGGAGGTCAAGGGCAGAAGCCTCATTACGGGGCTGCCGGAGCTGATCACCGTTTCCTCCGCCGAAATGCTCGAGGCCTTTGAAGAGCCCGTCGAGCGCATCATGGAGGAAGTCCACCTGGTGCTCGAAAAGACCCCGCCCGAGCTGGTCGCCGATATTTCCAACAACGGCATCGTCATGACCGGCGGCGGCAGTCTGGTGCGCGGCTTTGACCAGCTTATCACGGCGCGCACCGGTATCCATGCAACGGTCGCGGAGAACGCCATCCAGTGCGTGGCAGTGGGCACGGGCAAGAGCCTTGAGAGCATTCAGGACATGCAGGACGGCACGATGAACTTAAGCCGCCGCAAGCAGATCAACTAATCGCTATGGGAGGGTATCATGGCTGCATTATCCGGTATCAAACCTGAAAAGGTATTCTACTATTTCGAACAGCTCTGCTCCGTTCCTCACGGCAGCGGAAATACGAAGAGAATCAGCGACCTGTGCGTCGGCTTTGCCAAGGAGCTTGGCCTCAAGTACCGCCAGGAAGCGTGCAACAACCTTATCATCTGGAAGGACGGCTCGAAGGGCTACGAGAACGCCGCGCCCGTCATTTTGCAGGGCCATATCGACATGGTCTGCGCCAAGACCGAGGACTGCACCAAGGACATGACGCGCGACGGGCTCGACGTCCGTACCGACGGCGAATGGGTCTGGGCGGACAAGACGTCGCTTGGCGGTGACAACGGCATCGCCGTTGCGATGATCCTCGCGATTTTATCCGACGAAACGCTCGCCCACCCCCCCATCGAGGCGGTCTTTACCGTCGATGAAGAGGTCGGCATGGACGGCGCGTTCGCGCTCGACTGTTCCGACTTAAAGGGCAAGAAGCTTTTGAACCTCGACTCTGAGGAGGAGGGCGTGTTTACCGTGTCCTGCGCGGGCGGCGTGCGCCTTGACTGCGCGCTCGAACTCAAGCAGGAGCGCGCGGCGGATATGACCGGCTACCGCGTGACGATCTCGGGCCTCAAGGGCGGCCACTCCGGCATGAACATCAAAGACGGCCGTGGCAACGCCAACTGCCTGATGGCGCGCACGCTGTACAGCGCGATGGAGTGCTGCCCGTCGCTGCGCGTGAGTGATCTCACGGGCGGACAGTTCGACAACGTCATCTGCCTGAGAAACGACGCGCTCGTCGCGCTCTCCGCGGCCGACGCGCCCGCGTTCGAGGCATTTATCAAGGAATTCGACGCAACGCTCAAAAATGAGTACGCCGTTACCGACGGCGGCATTTCCCTCGTGTGCGAACAGGCTGACGTTCCGGCCGCGTTCTCCGCAGCGGACACGTCGAGACTGCTGCACGTGCTCCTTGCCCTGCCGCAGGGCGTGCAGGAGATGAGCGCCGATTTCCCCGGTCTTGTGCAGACTTCTCTCAACCTCGGCGTGATGCGCACGGACGAGCACGGCGTGAAGTGCTCCTTCTCCGTCCGCTCCTGCATCGCCTCGCAGAAGGATATGCTCATTCAGCGCGTGAAGGCCATCGTCGAATTCGGCGGCGGCACCGTGGGCGAACGCAGCAACTATCCCGGCTGGCAGTACGACCGCAATTCCGCCCTCCGCAAGGAGATCGAAGCGGTCTACCGCGACCTCACCGGCCACGACGGGAAGATCGAGGCCACCCACGGCGGCCTTGAGTGCGGCCTTCTCATCGAGAAGATCCCCGGTCTCGACGCGGTCTCCATGGGCCCGGAGCTGCACGATGTTCACTCCGTGAACGAGCGGCTGAACGTCGCCTCCACCGCGCGCGTCTATGAGCTCGTGTGCGAGGTGCTCAAGCGCAGCAAATAAAAAACCGCGAACAAAGAAGAAAAGGCGGAACCTCTTTTAGAGGTTCTGCCTTTTTGCTGCTTCGCGGCGCTCAGCCGCCGTAGCCGAAGAAATTATTGAAGAAATCCCAGGGATTGGAGTAGTAGTCGTTGCCGCCATTGCCATAACCGCCATTGCCATAACCGCCGTTGCCGTTGTAGCTGTTGTCGGTGCTCTGGTCGGAATTGTTCGTTTCTGCCGTTTCGGGAACGGCGTCGAAGGTGAGCGGTACTTCGATCGTCTTACCCTCGCGGTAGACGGTCAGCGTCACGGTGTCGCCCGCGCTGTAGCTCTTTTTAGCGGCGACGAGGTCTTCATAGGAGGAGATCGTTTTGTCGTCCATCTTCGTGATGACATCGCCCAGCTTGAGCCCCGCCTTGGCGGCGGCGCTGTCCGGGTCAACGGAGCAGACGAACACGCCCTCTGTCACGTCGTAGCGATACTGCTGCGCCATCTGCGCGGTCATCGTCTGCGGGGTGATGCCCATGTAGGCCTTGTTGGTCACATAGCCGTTGGTCATGATGTCCTTGACGAGAGAGACCACGTCGTTGATGGGAATGGCAAAGCCGATGCCCTCCACGGTGGTGTTCGAGTAGCTCGAATACTTGGCCGATACGATGCCGATGACCTCGCCGTAGCTATTGAAGAGCGGGCCGCCGGAGTTGCCGGGGTTGATGGAGCAGTCGACCTGGATCATGTTGAACGGCGTGCCGTCAACATTGATGGCGCGGTTGACGCAGGAAACGATGCCCTCGCTCATCGAGAACGTCAGCTCGCCGAGGGGATTGCCCACGGCGGCGACGGATTCGCCGATGGCGACCTTGCTCGAATCGCCCAGCACCACGGGCGTTGCGCCCGTCACGTCGATCTTGAGAACGGCGATATCGTAATCCTCATCGCTGCCGATGACGGTCGCGTCATACGTTTCGCCGTTGTAGAGCGTTACCTTCACGCTGCTCGCATCAGAGATGACGTGGTGGTTCGTGAGAATGTAGCCGTCCTCCGTGATGAAAAAGCCCGTGCCGCTCGCGGCGGTCTGCACGGTCTGGCCGAAGTAGTTGGTCGTGGCGGAAACGTTGATGGACACCACACTGTTGACATTCGAGGCATAGACCTCCGGCATTGTCATCTGTGTCTTGCCGTCCACCTTGACGGTCTGCACCTGCGCAACCTCGCGGTCACTGATCTGCACGCTCGTGTGGTTCACCTTGGCGGCGGCGCTGCTTGCGCCCGCGCCGACAAGCCCGCCGACGAGCGCGCACACCAGCGCAAGTGCGACGATCTTGGCGGTGCCCTTCTTCTTGCCGCTGCCGCGGTTCTGATCCGACGGCTCGTCGGCATAGTTCTTTGTGTCGATGGGGACGTTGGGATCGTACTCATTCCCCTTGCGATAGCTGTAATGATACAGGTTGTTTTCGTCTTCGTACATGGTTCTGACCTCCTGTGGAACGGTTTCCGCGTCTGCGGTCCTTTGCCTTTCGATGCTGCTATCATAGGGGATATTTATGTATAATTCTTGAACGGTATTTGGCAATTTCTTAAATTCCGGCGCGCAAATTTTAAGTTTCTGTGATATTCACACGATTGCCCTTGCGATTTGCGCCCCGCCATACTAAAATGAGAGCCATCTGAGAAAAAGGAGGCGGCGCAAGATGCTTCGCATCGACAATTTGAAGCTCCCTGTGGGTGCAGACGAGAAGGCTCTGCGCGCAGCCTGCGAGCGCGCGCTGCATGTGAGCGCGGCGGAAATTTCCTTCGTGCAGCTCCTGCGCCGCTCGATCGACGCGCGCGAGGGCGTGAAGCTCGTCTGCTCCTGCGCGGTCGAGGTTAAAAACGAATCCGGCGTTTTACGGCGCTGCAAGAATAAGAATGTGCAGCCCTACGCGCCCAGGCGCTATGCCCCGCCCGCGCCCATTGGCGCGCCGGCGGTCTCCCCCGTCGTTGTCGGCGCGGGGCCTGCGGGACTTTTCTGCGCGCTGCTGCTTGCCCGCTGCGGTGCAAGACCCATTTTATTGGAGCGCGGGCGCGCCGTCGAGCAGCGAAAGCAGGACGTTGAGCGCTTCTGGCACACGGGAGAGCTCGACCTATCGTCGAACGTGCAGTTCGGCGAGGGCGGCGCGGGTGCATTTTCCGACGGCAAGCTCAACACCGGCACAAAAGATCTGCGCCACGGATTTATTTTAGAGGAATCTGTCCGCTTCGGCGCGAGCGGGGATATTTTGCTCGATGCCAAGCCCCACGTCGGCACGGACAGGCTCTACATCGTGCTGCAAAACCTCCGCCGCGAGATCATCGACCGCGGCGGCGAGGTGCGCTTTTCCCATAGGGTTACGGATATTGACATGGACGGCGGCAGCGTCCGCGCGCTGCGCGTTTCCTCCCCAGAGGGGGACTATGTTCTCCCTGCGCGCCATGTTGTCCTTGCCCCCGGTCACAGCGCGCGCGATACCTTCGAGATGCTGCGCGAGCGGGGGGTACCGATGGAGCCGAAACCCTTCGCTGTCGGCGTGCGCATCGAGCACCGCCAGCGCGACATGGACGCGGCGCAGTATAAGGCGGCAGCTGGCACGCCCGGCCTTCCGCCCACATCGTATAAGCTTTCCTGCCACACAGGGAAAGGACGCGGCGTGTTCTCCTTCTGCGTCTGTCCCGGCGGCGAGGTCGTCGCCGCGGCGTCGGAGGAAAACCGCGTCGTGACGAACGGCATGAGCGAGTTCGCGCGCGACGGCGTGAACATCAACGGCGGACTTCTCGTCTCCGTCACGCCCGAGGATTTCCCCTCGGACGATACCCTTGCGGGCGTTTCCTTCCAGCGCGCGCTGGAGGACGCGGCCTACCGCCTCGGCGGAGGCGGCTATCGCGCGCCCGCGCAGCGGGTGGAGGATTTTCTTGCCCATCGCGCGTCCACGGGCGCAGGAAGCGTCGCGCCGACCTATCGGCCCGATGTTCGCTGGTGCGACCTGCACGACTGTCTCCCGCCCTTTGTCTGCGAGGCGCTTGAGGAGGGGATCCCCCTGCTGGGGAAAAAGCTCCGGGGCTTTGATGCGCCCGACGCCGTGCTGACGGCGGTGGAGACGCGCTCTTCGTCCCCCGTGCGCATCGTGCGCGAAAGCGAAAGCTATCAGTCCGCTCTGCGCGGGCTATATCCCTGCGGCGAGGGCGCGGGCTACGCCGGCGGCATCATGAGCGCCGCGGCCGACGGCCTGCGCGTTGCGGAACGAATTTTGGAGGAATTGCAGCATGAGTGAAAAAATCGGCGTCATCATCGACTTTCTGACCCCCGCATACGAAAAGACCCTGCGCGACACTGCCGCGCGATGCGGCTATGACATCGTATTCTTCCCCTCGTCCAAGGCGGCGGCGGGCAACGTGGACGACTGCACCATTCTCTACGGCCACCCCTCGCAGAAGGTCATCGCGGGGGCAAAGAATCTCAAGTGGTACGCAAGCTGCTGGGCGGGCATCGACCGTTTCTGCCGCGACGAGCTCTATCAGAATCCCGACTGCCTGCTCACCAACGCCTCCGGCGCTTACGGCACGACCATCGCCGAGCATTCGGTCATGGTCTCGCTGATGCTGCTGCGCCGCGAGCTTGAATACACCGAGGTGATCCGCGAGGGTGACTGGCGCGTGCTGCCCGGCGGTATCCGCTCGCTCCACGGCGCGCGCGTCACCTGCCTCGGCGCGGGCGACATCGGCACGGAATTTGCCCGCCGTGTGCGTGCGTTCCACCCGGCAAGCCTCATCGGCGTGAGCCGCAGCGGCCGCGCAAATGAGGACTTTGACAAAGTTTATCCCGTCACGGAGCTTGATCAGCTCCTGCCGGAGACCGACCTTCTCTTCATGTCGCTGCCCTCGGTGAGCGACACGGTGAATATCCTGGACGCAGCGCGCATGGCGCTGCTGCCCGAGGGCGCGTACGTCGTCAATGTCGGGCGCGGCACGGCCATCGATCAGGACGCGCTCATCGCAGCTCTCGATTCCGGCCACCTTGCCGGCGCGGCGCTTGATGTGGTCGTGCCCGAGCCTCTGCCCGCCGATCACCCGCTGCGAAAGGCAAAAAATCTCCTGCTCACGCCGCACGTCGCGGGAAATATGACGCTTGGCTACACCTGCGAGCGCAATGTCGCGCTCTTCTGCGAGAACCTCATAAATTACGCCGCGGGCCGTCCGCTGCACCACCTTGTCGACCGCAAAAAGGGCTACTGAGCCGCGCTGCATTTTTTCGAATGCTCCCTTGAGCGCAGAAACGAAACAGACGATCTTATGAAAAATACCCAGACAAAAAACTGCATTCTCCGCGTGCTGCAAGGCGTCATCATCGGCGCGGGCGCGATCCTGCCGGGCATTTCAGGCGGGGTGCTCGCGGTCATCTTCGGCATCTACCGCCCCGCGATGGAGCTTCTCACGCACCCGAAGCGCGCTTTTCCGCGCTACTGGCGCATGCTCCTCGCCGTCGGCATCGGTTGGGTGCTCGGTTTCTTAGGCGGCGGGGGCGCGATCCTCGCGCTGTTCCACCAGTCGGAAACCGTCGCAACCTGCCTTTTCATCGGTCTCATTCTCGGCACGCTGCCCGAGCTTTGGCGAGAGGCGGGCGCGCAGGGACGGCGCAGGGGGGCGTATCTGTCGCTCTCGGTCAGCTTTCTCGCGCTGTTTGCCGTGCTGATGGCTGTCCGCTTCGGCTCCTTTTCCGAGCTGCCGGCGAATTTCGGCGGCTTCCTCTTCTGCGGCGTGCTGTGGGGCTTCAGCTTCATTATCCCCGGCATGACCTCGTCCTCTATTTTAATGGCCGTGGGACTGCTCACGCCGATGGTCGACGGCATCACGCACCTTGATCTTTCCGTTCTCCTTCCGTGGACGATCGGCATGTGCGGTGTGGTCGCGCTGTTTGCGCGCCTTGTGAGCAAGCTCTTCGATGCGCACTATCCCCTCGCCTATCACGCTGTCATCGGCGTTGTGCTTGCCTCCACACTTGCCATTATTCCGACGGGCTTTGCCTCTTCGGGGGAGATGATCTGGAGCGCGGTGTGCGCCGTCTTAGGCGCGGTGCTTGCCGCTCTCGGCGGTAAGATCCGCCCGCAGGAGGAGACATCAGAGTCGTAAACATGATAAAAAGGGTTCAGGTTTTTCCCTGAACCCTTTTTTTATTCGCTTGCATCGCCGGCGATCACCAGCACAGAAATGGTGTAAATAGTCTGCTTTTCGCTGTACTCCACCAGATCGTTGCTCCGCACCAGCAGAACCATGATGATCATAATGAAAGCGGAGAGAAAGACAATTGCTGAGTAAAAATCTGACATTGCACAGACCCTCCCTTTCCGGTGATCGTTCTTCTATCATACCATAGCTCGGAAAAACTGCAACTGAGAAATGTCGAATTTTGCTGGTTTTACCCCCTTTTTACGCCATCTGCGCAAAAAATTCGCCGTAATGCAGAATCGCCTGATCGGCTTCCTTCTGCATGGCCGCCCAGTCGGCGGCGCCGGCGCTGCCATATACCGCTACCGTGCGGAAGCCTGCCGCCTTGGCCTGTTCAATGCCCGCAAGCGTGCCGGAAAAGACGACTGTATCCTCCTTCTGCGCGTGCAGACGCTTCATCGCGCGCTCAAACATCGTGCCGCTGTAAACGCCGCACAAAGCGACGGATTCCGTCAGCACGAAGCGGAAATAGGACGAAAGTCCCGCTTGTTCGAGCGCCCTTTGCGCGTCCTCGGCGCGCATAGCCGTCACCGCGCCGAGCCACACGCCCTCCATCTTGAAAAGAGAGAGCGCCTTGTCCAGCCCCCCGCGCGCCGCGCCGCCCGGCGCGAAGAGCGTATCCTCCAAAGTAAAAACAGCGCTTTGCAGCCGCATGCCCTACCCCTCCTGACAATCATCGTATTGCCCTTATTATAGCGCGCGGCCGTTTGTTTTTCAATCTTTCTCCGATGTCCACAAAACGCATAAACTTCCTTTCTGGCGAACGAAAGTGGGAGAAAATACGAAACTTCCCGTTCTGAAAAGTGCTGTACTGCACAAAATGAATGGAATAATATTCGCTTTTATAAAAATGCTTGAATATTTTGCGCGAAATAAACGGTTGACTTGTTATTTTTATTGAGCTACACTATCTACAATCTCTCTCTGCCGGAGACGGAAGCGGCGGAAGAACAATACAGGAGGAAGAATTATGACGAAGCATTCCTATGCCGCAAAAGCGTTTTCGCTTTTACTGGCGCTGGTGCTGACGCTTTCGCTCGCGGTCAATTCCGCGGCGGCAGTCAGCTTCCAGGACATGAACCCCAAGGACGATGCGCTCCTCGGCACCAAGTTCAATGTGGACGCGACCATCACGCTCGTCACGGGCAAGGATGGGAAGGACGTTTCCCTTTCCATTCCCGTTTCCGGCATGAGCAAAGAAGCGCTTGCCGCGGCGATCACTGCCGGGACGGTCACGCTCGCGCTGGAGCGTGACGATTCCCGCCCCTATGTCAACGAAGAGCTGTTCCCCTACGCCTATGCGGGCGGAGATCTTAACAGCTGGATGATCGAGGGCAAGGACGAACACCAGTTCACAGACATCAAGCTGACGGCGAACGAGAAAAACGGCAAGGCCGTGCTCGATGTCTCCTTCCATGTGAACAACTACTTCTATTCCACCAACCGCAGAACCGGCGAGACGACACCCGACTACAGCGTGCCCCATGTGAACGGCAGCTACTACATCGACCTTTGCGGCTACTTTGACCTGACGGCCAAAAATAGCGGCAAGGCGATCGGCTCCGCACCTGTCAAGGTCGCGCCGTATGAGAACTTCAACACCATGTGGGAGATCTACAAGGAGCTCGACACGATCGCGGCGAACGGTACGAAGAACGGCCTGTATGTTGAAAGATTCTCCATGGGCCAGTCCACCGCGGGGCGCGATATGCCCTATCTGATCGTCGCCGACTCCAAGGCGAGCGTGACGAAGTGGCTCGCCCTCGCCGAGCGGGCCGAGACGGAGCCTGACGCCGTGCTCGCCGACATCAAGTCCGGCAAGCTCGACGATATCCGCGTGCCCGTGATGTACTCCAACATCCACCCCGACGAGGTCGCCGCGACCGACGGCGTGCTCGATTTCGCCCGGATGATCACGAGCGAGAAGAGCATCGACTACAAGACGCTCACCGGCTTCACCGCCGCGGGCGAAAAAGAACTCAAGGAGGAAATGGGTCCTGTCGGCGCGGAGGGCAGCGTTGCCGTTCCCGACCTCGTCAAGGATACGGCCAGCTACCTCGGCTACCTGTCCGCTGACAACAACGGCAAGTCCGGCAAGGTCGACCTTGAAAAGTATTACACCGTGAAGAGCAACACCGTGAACGTCAAGGACGAGCTGCTGTCCGACGTGTTCTTTATCCTTGTCCCCGAGGAGAACGTCGACGGCCGTACCTATCTGACGAGACACTCCACCAACGGCTACGACCTCAACCGCGACAACTCCTTCCAGACCACGAGTGAGACGGCCAACATGCAGCAGCTCATCGGCACGTTCAACCCCATATCGCTCGCCGAGTTCCACGGCCGCGTGCAGTCCTTCCAGTGCGAGCCCTGCGATCCCCCGCACGAGCCGAACTTCGAGTATGACCTGCTCGCCAACCACCTCATCACCGGCGGCGAGGCGCTCGGCATCGCGGCGGTCGCCAACAACGATGGCTACAACAGCTATGTGATTCCCCAGCGCGATTACCTCACCTATACCGGCAGCGGCACGGAGACCTACTGGGAAGACCCGTGGGACGATATGTCCACGAGCTACACCCCCCAGTTCGCCATGCTGCAGGGCACCGTTGCCTACACCGTTGAGCTGCCCGCCTACAACGACGATACCGCTCAGGCGGCGCAGTATGGTATCCTCGGCAACGCCGCTTATGTTGCCGCGGAGAAGCTTTCCTATCTCGAATGCCAGGTCACCATCTTCCAGCGCGGCGTGAAGAACTTTAACTCCGATGCCTTTGAGCTGGTCGGCCAGTGGCTGTGCGACCAGAACGACGTCGAGGGCGCGGAGATGGATCTCTTCCGTCCCGAGTACACCGGTAAGGGGCAGAACGGCAACTTCTATCCCGAGTGCTACATCATTCCGCTCGACGGCGAGAACCAGACCAACCTCCAGGCCGCTTCTGACATGATGGAGTGGCTCACGAGAAACGACGTCAAGGTCAACGTGACAGAGAAGCCCTTCACCTATGACAGCGTCACCTATCCCGCCGGTACGATGATCGTCTCGATGTATCAGGCCAAGCGCTCTGTCGCCAACGGCGCGCTCTATGACGGCACGCTCATCAACAGCTGGACGATCCTCTACTCCGAGGGTATCACCTCCTTCAATGAAACGCGCGGCTTCGACATGGTCACCGTGGCCGAGCCTGCCGCCTACAAGACCATCTCTGCCGTTTGCGGCAGCCCCATGGATCACGATGACGCCCTCGCCTATACGAAGGGCCTGACCTCTTACTTCGCGGGCGAGAAGGATAAGGACGTCATCATCTCCAACGCTTCCGAGGATTCCACCGCCGCCGTCAACGAGCTTCTGAAGGCCGGCAAGACCGTCGGCATGGTCACCTCCGGCGACTGCATGGGCGACTTCATCTGTTCCTACACCGATTATCAGACCGTCGCGGGCAAGTATCTGCTCTCTGCCACGGGCGTCGACAAGACGAGCGTGAAGGCGAAGATCATCACCAAGTCCCCGACCGTCTACGTCCCCGGCACGCCTGCTGAAAGCGAGAAGGGCTTTATCTACACGCCGCAGATCAGCCAGAGCGCAAGCTGGAACTACGACACCGCCGCGATGAACCTCATGGGATTCACCACGACCTCCGACGTGACCAAGGCGGATGCCGCTGCGGGCGCTTCGAAGCTGGATTCTGCCGCAAAGACCGCCGTGAAGAACGGCCTTTCCTACATCGGTTACAGCTATTCCGCGGCGTCCTCCGCCTCCGACCTCATCGCCGGTGTGGAATACACCGAGCTGGACGGCGCGATGGACTGCCTGACCCCCGTTGTCTATCCCAATAAGACCCTTGTGAACGCGAGCTACATTGCTGACGGCGACGGCATTCTCTATGCCTACGGCCTCGGCTACTTCTCCCAGATCCCCGCCGACGCAGCGGTGCTCGTCAAGAGCGACAAGACCAGAACGCCGACCGAGGGCTTCGTTCCCACGAATACGGCCGAGCGCGCAGCCGGCTTCAAGGCCTACATGAACGGTGGCGTGCAGGGCTTTGCCTACAAGGAAAACGGCATGAACGTTGTCCTCTTTGCCAACTCCCTCACCCACAAGGTGCACCAGAGAGATGAGTATGCCTATATCAGCAACTTCCTCTTCTCCTCCGTCCTGAGCGACAAGAACTACGACGGCTCCGAATCCGTTGCGCTTCCGTTCACCGACGTTGCAGAGGGCGCTTACTACGCCGATGCCGTCGCTTGGGCGATCCAGAACAAGGTCACCTCCGGCGTGAGCGCGACGACCTTCGCCCCGAACGCAAGCTGCACGCGCGGCCAGATGGTCACCTTCCTGTGGAAGGCTGCCGGCAGCCCCGAGCCGAAGTCTCTGACCACGGCCTTTACCGATGTGAAGAGCGGCGCCTATTATGAAAAGGCGGTCGCCTGGGCAGTGGAAAACAAGGTGACCACCGGCACGAGCGCGACGACCTTCTCCCCTGACGCGACCGTCACGCGCGGCCAGAGCGTTACCTTCCTCTGGAAGGCGAACAACAGTCCGGCTGCGGCTTCCGCGAGCGCGTTTACTGACGTCGCCGCGAGCGCCTACTATGCCTCCGCCGTCAACTGGGCGGTGGAAAAGGGTGTGACCTCCGGCATGAGCGCGACGACCTTCGCCCCCAACAGCAACTGCACGAGAGCGCAGATCGTCACCTTCCTCTACCGTGCAGCGAGTGCCAAGTAAGCAACCACTATCTGATGAAAAAAGAGGGAACGGTTTTTCCGTTCCCTCTTTTTGTTTTTTCCCGAGAAAGACACGATGTCTTTCTTTTGCCGAAAACAAGAAAAAACCCTTGAAATCATACGATTTCAAGGGTTTTGGTGGAGACTGCTGGACTCGAACCAGTGACCTCCTGCGT